>Ga0222685_1000001_pt1 | contig 74753 bp, 98 predicted proteins | sample AntAcemetage1077_FD_179836 | JGI IMG/M metagenome (GOLD analysis project Ga0222685, IMG submission 179836) | Saline water microbial communities from Ace Lake, Antarctica - #1077 | ecosystem: Environmental > Aquatic > Non-marine Saline and Alkaline > Saline | place: Antarctica: Ace Lake...
AAAGTGGAAAAATTGATAATATTATATTGATATTACAGTTTATATTTGTTGGCGTGGTGTTTGTTGGTTGTTTTTATTTTGCATGTTGTATTGAAAGTGATATTTTAATAAATAATGGTGTTGTTTATGAGAGTCATAGTGTTATAGATGTAGAATTTAAATCTATTACTGGTAGTAAACAACCTATGACATCTAATGGGTTTGAATATGATGTAACAGTTGAAACTGGAGAAGTATTTTCAACAAATATTGATAATTTAAATATTGGTGAGAAGTATATTATGGAAATAAATGAGTTTGTTGATAAAGAGAAATATAGATATATTTCAAGTGTTATTAAGGATGTGTTATAATGGGATTAGATATTAGTTTGATGACGAGTGTGTATTCTGCCAATATAACACACAATCTTAATGAAATGGCGGGTGCTGCTGGAATATACAAATATCTGTGGAGACCAGAAGAAGTTGGTATATATTATGCTGAAAATTTAATAGATCCACTTACAAAAGGGTTAGAAGAACTTAAGAACAATCCAGAAGAATATAAAAAATATAATTCTGAAAATGGATATGGGATGTATGAAGACTTTGTTGAGTTTGTAGAAAATTATATTTGTGCTTGTAAGAAATATCCAGATTCTTTTGTTAAAGCTGATAGGTGATTAAATTATGAAACAAATTAAACTAAAAGACTCAATTCAGAAAATAAAATCGTGTGTTGAATGTCCGTTTTATGATTTGGTTGTTGATAATAAAGAATATGAAAATGAAGTTATGAAGGGAGCTGGATATTGTAATCTTGTTGAAAAATATACATATTTATCAACATACGAAATTCAAGTGCTTGATGAATGTGAACTGGAAGATTATGTAGAAGATAGGGTGGTTTGATATACTGGGCTGTGATGCATACGCTGACGAGAATGGTGAAGTTGAAATTAGAATTGGATCATATGAAGAACCATGTGATTCTTCGAAACAGGAGATTGTTTGTTTAACTAATTTAGATCCGTATGAGAAAATATATGTTGAATGGATTAAAGGTGAAGAACGATGAAAATGAATACAATAATTAAAATATTTTGTGGTGAGTATTTATGGATGTAAAAGGCTTAAAACAAGTTATAAAAGATAAAATGTATGAGATGGAAACTAAAAAATATCAAAAAAGATGGTATGGACTTGTAAAATTATATATCGAAAATCCTTATGATGAAGGTATGATGTGTGGACTTAGATGGGTTTTAAATATTATTGATAATAATATATTAAGTGATTGTGATGAAAAAAGTGAATGTGATGAGGCTGTGGTGGAATTACAATCTAAAATAACCACATCAACAATATATTATATGAGAAAGCATCAAAGCTGGGGTAACAGACTCGGTTGGATGAAAATTGGTGAACAAATCGATGGTCATATGACACCAATGGTTAAAGTTGATGATATTGTAATTAGTGCTATGCAATCTGGTAAAGACGACAAATTTCAAATCACAAAAGTCAAACAATGTAATGATCCACGAGATATGTTTTTTGCAGATGTAAAATTTATTGGTTATGTGGGCGAATAATATACCATGAAAAACACTATAATTGAATATCGTGCGAGTTTAAGTCCTTGGGAGAAAGAACAATATAAAAATTTATTTGGTAATGTTTGGGATTATCTCGAATATCCAAAATGTAAAAATTTCATAAATATCAAATCTGGGAAATATCTCGATAACTGGTGCACAAAATTTCATATCCACCCATTTTCTGAGAGGGATTGTTTTTGTTATTGTTGTTATGAAAGTAGAACCGATCCTTTTGATTATCTGAATTTTGTGAACGGATAATATATTATTTACAAAACTTTTTATATTCTTCCAACATATATATTATTCATATGTGTGAAATTTTAACTGTTCTCGGAACCAGACCCGAAATTATAAGATTATCAAAAGTAATTTTAAAACTTAATGAAATTTATGGAGATGATCACAAAGTTGTTTATACTGGTCAGAATTCAACTAAAGAACTGAAGAACATATTTATTGATGAATTAAATCTACCACAGCCAGATTATGACAACTCTTATAATGGAACAGCAACATTTTCAGATACGTTAACAGCTATTTTTAATACTGTAGAAAATGCTATACGTATTGAAAAACCAAAGAAGATGTTGATCCTTGGTGATACAAACAGTGCGTTATCATCTATTATAGCAAAACGGTATGGTGTGAAAGTATATCATATGGAAGCTGGAAATAGGTGTTATGATGATACTGTGCCTGAAGAAGTGAATCGCAGAGTTGTTGATACTACGAGTGATATTCACCTGCCTTATACTGAAAGAAGCAGAATGAACCTTATTAAAGAAGGATATAATCACAATAATATTTATGTAACAGGAAATCCAATCTGGGAAGTTATTAAGCCGTATGTCACTCCAAATGTAGATGAGAGTGGTGTTGGTGTGTTTAGTCGATTATATGATACAATTGGTAATATTTATAATAAGTATGGTGTATGTAGTGTAAATGGTTGTAGAGATTATGTTGGGGCTTGTCAAATGTTTCGCAAAAATTATATTTTAGTTACTTTACATCGTTCTGAAAACGTTGATGACAAAATTATTCTTAGTAATATTATACGAAGCATTGAATATGTGGCAAAAGAAGAAAACATTCCTGTTGTTTTGAGTGCACATCCAAGATTTAGAGATAAGATTGCTGAGCACAAAATAAAAACTGGTGATCACATTTATATGTTTGAGCCATTTTCGCTTTCTGAATTTATAGAGCTTGAAAAGTATGCGCGTTTTGTAATGTCAGATTCGGGAACTGTTCAGGAAGAATGTTGTATTTTAAAAACACCAACTATAACTCTTAGAGATGTTACAGAAAGACCAGAAACAATTGAGTGTGGAAGTAATATTATTGGTGGTAGAAATATTAGGAGTATATCAAATGCATATACAATATTGAAATCCAGAATGAAATATGACAGTCGTGTGTTAAAAGAATGGGAAGTTCCTGATGGATATATGTCTGAAATGGTGAGCGACACAGTTATAAATATTTTACAGAGTGTTTAAAATGGTTAATACAGTAAAAGTTGATATTCAGTTTGATAATCATAATGATTTGTGGGATTTGAAACAGGCACTTAGAGAGATTCTTGAACGTGGGGATTATTCTGATTTAGTAAAACAATATAAAATCTATGAATGTTTTGAAACTGATGAAAATATGAACTGTGTTAAATAACATATAAATAGTTTTATATATTTTTGAATACAAATAAGTATGATATGAAATCTATCGGAATATTCTCTCACGATATATCACCAACAAGAAATGGACACACTCTTGTTATCGATAGATTGTTTGATGATTATATTGACAATTCTATTGTGTTTACAGATTCTGGAAATGGAAATTCTGTATTTAAAAATATAATTTCTGTTGGTAAAAAAGAGAATAAAAAGTTAAAGTATTGTTTGATGAAATATGATTTTATATATAAGTTGTATATTAAATATGTAAAAAAATTTAAATATGGTAAAGCAATAATGGAGTTTGAGACACAGTTAAAATGTAATAAAGTTGATAAACTTGTTGTGTTTTCAGGCAGTCTCTTTTATCCAGAGATTTGTAGGATGATTGCTGAAAAATATTCCATTCCATTTTATTTTTACATTCTTGATGATTATGTAGAACAATGTTTAAATAAAGTAGATAAAGAAAATGCTAAACGTATAATGAATAATGTTGTGAAATCGTATGCATTTTGTGGATTTATTGTAACCAATGAGAGTATTAAAGATATTTATAGTATTAAATATGGTAGTGAGGTGTTAACCAATTTTTCTGATATGGTGCACATTGTTAGAAACCCGATGTCAGACGCTGCTTTTGAAAAAATGAATTATTCTGAAATACCGGGCGATTCAAATATAGTTTATACTGGTTCAGTTTATGATGCACATTTTGATGCTTTTGATGATTTAATTGGTGCTATGGATTATTATAATGCTGTTAATAAGACTGAGAAAATATATCTCGATATTTATACTAATCAAACATATGCACATTTAAAAAGAAACATTCATCGTATTGAACAACCATATATTAGAGTGCATGGTATTGTTAATGACGAAAATGAATTATCAAAAATTCAGAAATCTGCCACAATGTTATTTTTGCCACTTGGTTTAAAGACTAAATATCCAGAAATAGTGGTAACATCCGCACCGGGTAAATTGGGTGAATATCTTGTATCGAAAAGACCAATTATAGCAAGAGTTCCATATAATAGTTATATTGCTAAATATTTAAAAGAGTATATGGATATTGTAGATATAGATTCAAGCTCTATTTTTAATGATTATAAAATGTATAAAGAAATTGTTAAAATTATTAATGGAGAATATGATAATGAAAAGATTGAGAATGCTTACAATTATGGAATGGCAGAATTTACAATTGAGAAAAATAAAAAACGATTTAACAATCTTATTGAGTTTGAAGAAGAAATTGGTTGGTGTTAAACATGGAATCATATAAAGTGACATTGTTTAGTAATGTTTGTCCAAAACCAGAGGAGAAAATTGGCGGGGTATTTGTAAATATTCTTAGAAATCAATTGGAATCGAAAGGCGTTGAAGTAGATATTTGTTGTAAAAGAAAAGAGGGCATTTTATCATATGGAGAATATTATAAAGATTCTGTCGATTATTTGAAAAGGAATAGATCAGATATAATGCAGGTGGAGCAATTTCCGCATTCTTGTTTAATCCCAAGTATATTTAATAATAAATATAATAGAACTAGTTCATATAAGATGTTGACGCGATTTCATGGGTTTACGGATTCTGCGTTTGGGAATTTTGGAGTTAATAGAGAACTTCAACAATATTGTATTGATGCTTCTAATGGTATTGTTTCTGTTAGTCCACTTGTATCAGATTATTTATACAACCAATATAATGTTAAATCTCATTTAAATCCAGCCATTGGGATTGATACAGATAAATTTAAACCAATGAATATGTATGATGCTATGGATAAATGTGGTTTAGATAATAACAAAAATTATATGATATATGTTGGTAGAAATTCACGTGGAAAGAATGTTGGCAATCTTATTATGACAGCTATGATTCTTAAAAAGGAATATGATATTGATACTATCGTAATTGGTGACAGAATAAACTCCAAATATATACAAAATATTGGATATGTTGATAATGATATGCTGCCGTATTATTACAATTCTGCTATGTTTATGTGTTATCCCAGTATGAATGAAGGATTTGGCGTAGCTATCGCAGAGTGTTTAGCGTGTGCGGTACCTGTTATTATGCAGATAGATGTTGGATTTTTATCGTGGTTTAAAGATGTGAAAAAATGTGGACGTGATATAAATTCCGTCTTTTTTAAATATTTAACACCATCGAATTTTATATATGAATTTGATTATAAATATAAACACAATCATTTAAAAATGATGCGCAACGATGTTAAAAACTGGTCTCTTAGTTTACACGTAGATTCTGTTTTGGAACAGTTAGATGATAGATTGGATAATTTTAAAGATAAGAAAGATGTTAATGAATATATTAAAAACAAATTTGGGGTTGATCGTGTTATTGATGATTTAATGAAAATACATAAACACACTCTTGATGGAGATGAGATTTGTAAGGGTGGTGATTTATAAATGGAATCCCCTAAATCATTTTGGTATCAGTTATTTAATTCACTTTTGATAATATATTTGTTTACGTATGGAAAATATTTAATGAAAAAAAACTTTATTGAATTCGAACAGACACACTAATTTTATATACCTTTAGCAACATATTTATTATAATGTTTCTATCAGATGATATAAAATCTAATATTGTAAAGCACGAAAATAAAATTGCATTTGTATTTTTATGTATTTTTGCGGCATTTGCATTTTATTTAAGAACTTTGAATATTGATACACTCATTTCTCCCGGTTATAGTGTGGTTAATCTGGTCGGGAATGATCCGTGGTATTCTATAAGACAGATTGAGCTTCTTGTTAACAATGGGTTTCAATATTCATATTTTGATCCCTATACTTTTTATCCTTATGGAGATACGATACATTGGGGTCCAGTTTTTCCAATAGTGTGTGGTGCGGTTTCTGTATTGTGTGGTGCGGTTTCAACGTATGATATATCATATTGGTCATCATTTGTTCCACCATTGTTTGCAGCAGCGATAGTTTTCATTGTATATGGTATTGTTAAGAAGCTTACGGGTAATACCATTGTAGCTCTTGTTTCTGCATTTTTGAGTGGTATTATTTACGGTCAGTATTATTATAGATCTGTATTTGGATTTATTGATCACCACGTTGCTGAAGTATTCTTTGGAAGTTTATTTATTTTAGCATATATTTATTTAATACAAAAAAATTATGAAAGTAATAAAAAAGTATATGTTGTGTTCTGTATCGGAGCAGGTTTGGTTTACACACTTGGTTTATATAATATACCAACTATGGTTATTTTTGCTGGTATTGTTACATTGTTTACATTCGCATGGTGTGTTTATACTTATTTATGTGTTGATGATATTGGAGAAACTATAAAATATTTACATACATTAGCTCTTGTGTTTGTCGTCCCACTGGTTGTTATGTTAATTCTCGGTTATACATCAGATTTACTTTTAAATCGATATTCATTTGGACACATTTTAGTCTATAGTATTGTTTGTTGTTTGATTCCTATCATTTGTGCAACTTTGATAGATTGTTGTGAAAAAAATGTGTTGGGAAAATATATTGATGGTGGGCGTAAAACGAATTCACTGGAGCTTAAGAGGTGGCATTTATTTGGTATCATGGTGTGTTTCATCGTTGGGTGCATTGTAATATTATATATTTCAGGTAATAATTTTATAAATTATTTATTTTTAGCATTAAATGATTTCTTTGGCAATACAAGTTATACAAATACTGTTTCTGAAGCGCGCGCATGGACATATCTTGAAATGGTAACTGAATACGGTATCGGTTTATTTGTTGCTGTAACTGGTTTTGTTTTAATGTTAATTGAAATCATTCGTAGTAAAAAATCAGAGTGGCTTCTTGTTGCGCTCTGGTGTTTTGTTATGTTTTACAGCACTCTTAAACATATTAGATATGATTACTATCTTGTTGTAAATGTATGTGTTTTAATGGGAGTTGCATTATATATTGTTAGTAGAGAACTCAATATTGATACGATTGTAAAGTGGATGAGTAGAGAAGAAAGTATTGGTGGAAAGAAGCCAATTAGAAAAAATAAACAGGATTTGCGCATTGCTACTAAATCAAAAAAGAATATTGCTAAATATAAAAATAAAAATGAAGAAGTGTTTAAGAAAGATAAAAATATTTATTATAAAAATTATAGCATGAATTTATTCAAAATAATCTCTACAGTTATTTTTTGTATTTTGATTATTTCATTTGCATTTACATCTGCATCAGTTGTTATGAATCACGGCTCTCAGATTGGTGGTGGAATTGATGAGGGACGATATGGATGTATGATGTGGCTAAATAATAATACGCCGGGTGTTGGCATTGATTATTACTCTATATATGATAAAGAAACGTTTGTGTATCCAGAAGAGTCATATGGTGTTGCTTCATGGTGGGATTATGGTCATTGGATTACATCAGTTGCACATAGAATTCCAGTAGCAAATCCATTTCAGCATGGTGTGAGTGGAATCGATAGTAATGGAACTGCGAATAGGAAAATTGGAGTTGCTGGATTGTTTGTTACACCGAATGAAGATGAAGCAGTGAGTATTGTAGAAGATCTTGATGTAAAATATATATTTACTGATTATCAAATGGCGTCAGACAAATTTTGGGCAATGGCTACGTGGTATGATGCAAATACGAGTGGGGATTATGTGATGAATATGCCTTATTATGAAGGGTTGGTGCAAAAAGGAGTTGTTAGATTGTATAATGATTGTTTCTATGATTCTATGGCTGTGAGACTGCATAATTATGATGGTGGTTACAGACCTGTTCATATTACAGGATATGTTAGGATTGCTAATGATCTTGGTGGTGTTTATGATTATGGGGAAACTACGATGGCTGAAATAGTTAATGAAATTGACGCTGGTAAAAATATTTATACAGCGGGTTTAAATCCATATAATACAACACATGATGTTGAGAGCCTTGAGCATTTTAGACTTGTTTACGAATCTGAGCAATTTTCTGTTAATAATGGTGATACTAAGATAGCATTTGCGAAAGTATTTGAATATGTGAAAGGCGCGAAAATTAATATGACTATGGGTGGAACGATGTATATACCTGTTAAAACAAACACTGGTAGGCAGTTTGTGTATGTGCAGAATTCAGATAGCGGTGAGTTTGTTGTGCCGTATTCAACTGATGGGTGTGAGTATGATACAGGGATTATAAGCAATGAGAGTGTTTATATTCAGACGTGGGACGGAAAGACTTATAAAGTCAATGTTGATGAAGATGAAGTGTTGAATGGCTGTATTGTGGGAATGGATAGAATGATAAGTGTTTAGAGTATGTTTTATACATACTTTTATATGTTTTTGAATACTATTTATAATAATGTGTATTAAAAACTTTTGGAAAAAATGGAGATAAATATGAAAGTGTTATTGCTTGCCGGTGGTTTCGGCACTAGATTAAGTGAAGAGACAGATATTCGACCAAAAGTAATGGTGGAAATTGGGGGGAGACCTATTTTGTGGCACATTATGAAAATTTATTCTCATTATGGTTTTAATGATTTTATAGTATTGCTTGGCTACAAAGGTTATTTAATAAAAGAATATTTTGCTAATTATTTCATTTATGAAAGTGATATGACAATTGATATTAAATCTGGTAAGATGGAATTACATAATAATTCGAGTGAACCTTGGAAAGTTACACTTCTTGATACTGGAGTTGATAGTATGACAGGTGGCAGAATTAAACGGGCACAAAAATTTATTGGGGATGAACCATTTATGATTACTTATGGTGATGGGGTGGCTGATATAGATATAACAAAATTAATCGATTTTCACAAGTCGCATGGTAAAGCTATAACAATAACATCTATTCAACCAGAAGGAAAGTTTGGAGCTTTAAATATCGAGAGAAATAATAAAGTTACAAATTTTTTAGAGAAACCAAAGGGGGATGGTAATAACTGGATAAATGCAGGTTTTTTTGTTTGTGAACCAGAAGTTTTTGATTATATTGGTGGAGACGAAAGTATATTTGAACAAGAAACTTTACAAAATCTTGCATTGAATGGTGAATTATATGCTTATAAACACGAAGGATTTTGGAAACCAATGGATACACTTAAAGATAAAAAATTACTTCAAGATCTTTGGGAAATTAATAATGCTCCTTGGAGAGTGTGGTAATGAAGAATCTTTTTGGCGGTGTTTATAAAAATAAAATTGTTTTAGTAACGGGACATATGGGATTTAAAGGTTCTTGGTTAGTTTTTTGGCTTAATCAAATGGGAGCTAAAGTGGTTGGGTATTCATTAGAAGCTCCAACAACTCCCAACCATTATGAATTACTTAATTTAGATATTACATCTGTTATTGGTGACACTCGTGATGAAACAAGTCTTGAAAATGTTTTTGCAAATATCAAACCAGATATTGTTTTTCATCTTGCTGCTCAACCTATTGTAAGATTATCATATGAAGATCCATTTGAAACATATAGTACAAATGTATTGGGTACTCTTAGAATTTTTGAAGTTTGTAGAAAACATAATGTTAAAGCAATCGTTAATATAACAAGTGATAAATGTTATGAAAATAAGGAATGGGAATGGGGTTATAGAGAGAATGATCCGATGGGTGGTTATGATCCATATAGTTCTAGTAAAGGGTGTGCTGAATTATTAACAAGTAGTTATAGAAATTCTTATTTTAATTTAAATGATTATAAAAACACTCATAATACGCTTTTGGCAAGTTGCATTGCGGGGAACGTTATTGGTGGTGGTGATTGGGCGCGAGATAGATTGATGCCAGATATTGTAATTTTTGCTTCTAAAAATAAAAAAATAAATATTAGAGATCCAAATTCTACAAGACCTTGGCAACATGTGTTAGAACCTTTAAGTGGGTATTTACAAATTGGACAAAAATTATTAGAAGAAAAGAAAGAATTTGCAGATCGATGGAATTTTGGACCAAGTGATGAAAATATTATTACTGTTAAAGAAGTTGTAGAATATGTTAAAAAATATTGGGATGTTATTAATTATGAAATAAATTCTATACCAAATCAGTTTCATGAAGCTACTCTCCTTAAACTTGATTGTTCTAAAGCTTATACAAGACTTAAATGGAAAAGTGTTTGGAATAGTAATACGACTTTTGAAAAAACAATAGGGTGGTATAAAAGTTATTATGAAGATGGTGTAATTAAAACAAATGATAATTTAGAATCGTATATAAATGATGCAAAGAATAAAAATTTGAGTTGGACAAGATGATTAACCATGAATAATAAAGAACGATTAAAAAAAGAAATATTTACAAAAGTTAAAGAATATTATGATGAAGTGCATAAACCAGATCTTAATATTCCATTTATAGAAGGTAAAAGTAAAATTAATTATGCGGGTCGTATTTTTGATGAAAAAGAACTTATTAATCTTGTTGATAGTTCGTTGGATTTTTGGTTAACCTATGGTAAATATTCAGAAGAATTTGAAAATAGATTGGCTGAATATTTGGGTGTTCGTTGGGCATTCCTTGTAAATAGTGGAAGTTCTGCAAATCTTCTTGCATTTTATACGTTGACTTCTCCGATGTTAAAAGAGAGACAGATAAAAAGAGGAGATGAAGTTATAACTGTAGCAGCTGGATTTCCAACTACAGTGGCTCCAATTATACAATACGGAGCTATCCCTGTTTTTGTAGATATCGATCTTGAAACTTTTAATATCGATACTACACAACTGGAGAAAGCTAAAAGCTCTAAAACCAAAGCAGTTATGATCGCTCACACTCTTGGCAATCCAGCAAATTTAAAAGTTATAATGAAATTTTGTAAAAAATATAATCTTTGGTTGGTTGAAGACAATTGTGATGCGCTCGGATCAAAATATGGTGGAAAGTTTACTGGTACGTTGGGTGATATTGGTACTGGTAGTTTTTATCCTTCACATCATATGACAACAGGAGAAGGCGGAGCAGTGTATACAAACAACCCAATTCTTAAAAAAATTATACTTAGTATGAGAGATTGGGGGCGTGATTGTTATTGTAAAAGTGGTGTAGACAATACCTGTAATGCAAGGTTCTCTCAACAGTTTGGAACATTACCGTTTGGTTATGATCATAAATATGTATATAGTCATTTAGGATTCAATCTTAAAGTTTCAGATATGCAAGCAGCAGTTGGGGTAGCACAACTGGAAAAATTACCCCTATTTGTTGAAAAACGAAAAGAACATTTTGCTTTGTTATATAATGGTTTGAGCGATCTTGATGATTATTTCATTTTTCCAAAAGCTACACCAAATAGTGATCCAAGTTGGTTTGGGTTTATGATAGTTCTTAAAGATGGGCTTGTGTTCACTCGAAATGATATTGTTAAATATTTGGAATTTTATAATATTCAAACAAGAAATTTATTTGCGGGAAATATTCTTCGTCAACCTGCATTTGATACTATGATTAAAGATAAAGATTATAGAGTGGTTGGTGATTTATCCAATACCGATAAGATAATGAATGATAGTTTTTGGGTTGGTGTTTATCCCGGTATGAGTTTGGAAGCAGCGAATTATATGATAAAGATGATTCGAGAGTTTGTGGAAAGATATGATTAAAATGATTTTTTTTATTGATGTTTAAAGTGTGTTTTATACATACCTTTATATGTTTTTGAATACAATATAATTAAGAGTGGTTTAAATGACGGGAAATTATTATATTATTGTTGACGAAATATTAGATGAAGAAACTTTTTTGGATTTTACAGATGATTTTGATGTAGAGTTATTTTTTATGAATAAAAATGATGAAAATGATGTTTATGTTATTTTTGAATTAACTAATGCAATGTTGAAACATAATTCTGGCTATGAAGAATATTCTAAATGTTGGAACAATGGTAGTTTTAATGATAAGTTTTTTGAAAGATTAATTAAGAGGTGTGTTGACCGCGCGTATCAGATTTCTAATATTGAAACAAATGAACTTGAAGATGAAGATGATGAATATTTAGATGAATATTTTTATAAAAAGAATTTTGATGCATATATTGATTATGTAAATTGTAACTATATTACAATTAAGTCTATTGAGTTTTTTATTAAAGATATGTCAATAACAAAAGTTAAATTTTATAATGATGGTTTGGTGTGGTTATTAACTAAAAATGATTGTGATATGAAAGAAGTGTTTGAATAATTGGGTAAGGTTTTATTTTAAAGATATATTAAAAGTGGATGGTTTATAAATGGAATTAGATGAAGAAATTTCAAAAACAAAAATGTTTCAGGCTATACAATTAAAAGGATATACTGATAATAGTATTAAAAAAATAAAAGAAATGGGTTATGAAATATCAAACGCATATAAAAGTTGTTATATTGCAGAATTTAGTAATGATAATTCAGATAAACTTTATGAATTTATAGAACAAGATGAAGATATTGTTTGTAATATATATGATAACTATTTCTTTTTTAAGTTATTAAATTCACATTATATTCTTCGTAATGAACGAACAGTTGGGAAAGTTTGTGGCATTGACATAGTAGACGATGGTAAAATTGATTATGATATTATAGTAAAACTCAAACTTATGTTTAATAATTATGAGTTGCGTGAATATGCAGAATGTTGTCGCGAGAATAATATTACAATAAAATATATTGAAGTATTAACGTTTCGTGGAATTTGGCTTAGGATCAATAACAACGGGGTAATGGTAATTAATTTTAAACGACTTGATTCAGTTTTGCATTGGACAAGGGGTCCAATGAGAGCTGCAACAGAAGGAATATTTTTTGATGAAATGGAATATGCAACACAGGGTTTTGGTGAAAGATTTGATCATGGGGATGTATCCAAGTTAGATAAATTGTTTTTTAGATTGAGTAGTTACGAGAAAAAACAATTGGATATGGATTATATGTTTTCTGCTGCGAATTTAAGTTCAATGGAAAGTGCTGAATCTATTTTGAAAAGAATTGTGGCAAGTGGATATGCAAAGAAGCGAGAATTTTTATATTGTAATAATTGTCATAACATATATAGAGAATTAGATAGAAGTATTGAAGAATTGCCATTAAAAGACGAATGTGATTTATGTGAAGCTGAGAAGATATTTGATGAATTTGACATAGTTAATAGATATAAAATTTTATTTTAATTAATCATCTTTTCAAGAATGCACAACATTTCATTCGCCCTATTTTTCCAGTCATATTTTTTAAAGAAATCGTTGTTTCCATTAATACTGTCATAATAATTGTGTAAGCCCTCTCGTTTTTTATATGCTTTTATCACATACTCATAAAATTCAAATCTGTTGGCATATTCTTTGTAGAAACTATCTAAAATTTCCGGTGGCATTGTATTCCGTATTGATTTCTGTGGAGATGCCAATATATATCTATTACATGAAGTATATTCAAAGAATTTATTTGGTAAAGAAATATCCTGCCAATATTTAAACCGTAAAGGCATCAGTCCTATATCAAATGCATTTATATATTTTGGCAATTCTTCATATGGTTTTACTCCAGTGAATATAACATATTTTTCCAATCCCAATTCTTTAACCTGATTTTTAATTTTGGTATTGTAATCAGTGAAGAGATTTGAACCAACTATCATGAGTTTAATATCGTAACCGTAAAATCTTCTAAGATGATTTAAATTTGCTATAATTTCATCAAGTGCATACCATTTTTCAATTGCTCCGTTAAATCCAAGAAGTAATGTGTTATCTGATATTCCATATTGTTTTCGCATCTCTTCTCGCATTTTTATATTAGATTGGAATAACGTTGTGTTTACACCATTTGTTATCACTCGCGACTCTAATTTAAATTCTTTGTTTATTTTCTCTTGCAATCCAGATGATACAGTTGTTATTCTATTACTATTTTTTAAGTTGTATTTTGTTATTTGATATACAACGTTGTGTACCAATTTTCCGAATAAACCAGTATAATACATTGATGCGCTTGTAGGAAACCAGTCTTTAATATCAAATAGAACAGGGATGTTATATTTTTTTGCTAACTTTATCGCAATCATCCCGGCTAACACATTTGATGAAACAACAATATCTATATCTTCAGTTTCAAGAATATTTTTTATTATCCGATATTGCTCTGGTGCATTTATAACGTAATGAATTGCTGGGTTTTTTATTGGAAATTTGGTTGCTTCGACAATATTACAATTCGTATCCCGCTCCACATTTGAATTTGAAACATGAAAATGCGGAATGAATATAGTATGTCCTCTTTTAGCTAATTCTTCAAAAATATAGTGATGTCTTGATGGTATTGGGTGATGTATGTAATCTTGAGTTGGTATAAGAAGTATTCGCATTAGTATTATATATGTTATTTTCTATATAAAATATTAACGGTTAATTCTCGTTTTGTAATCATTTAACATTTTCTCTATATCCATCCCAACTGAAGAAAATTTTATCCTATATTCTTCCACATATTTTTTAAAATCATTAGTTTTATATCCAAAGTTATGAATTTCAAGTTGTTCCCCATTATCATTTTTTATATATTTTCCTTGCTGAACATTCGGTTTTACATATTTCGCCATGAACTCACATTTACCAAGTTTTAGATTCTCACATTTTGCAACAAACCCCTCTGCTTGTTCTATAGCGTTATAATGACCGTTAATTCCAAGCATGATATGAATAGCACCAATATTTACTGCATTACTACCTGAATATAATATTGGAACGTGATTAAATTTGTGTTTGATCCTGCCGAGTGTTTCAGAAAATAAGTATCGTTCTCTACTTGTTCCCTTCAATGGCGTGAACAAATCAAATACAACAAATGGATCGACACCTCTCAAATCATATAGGAGTCCGTGTGCAATTGATAACCACTCCCCTGATATTTGTTCTTTTTCTTCAAGTAATGAATCAAATTTATTATAATTCATGAATACGTATTTGTTAAAATCTTTATGTGTTTGAAATGTAGATAATTCACATTTGTTTCCCGCGCGTGTCATAGGATAAAGACACCCATCTATTTTTGTAACAGCTACGTTTGCACCATCTAATTTTTCTGTTATAACTATATTATCATATTTGTTGCGCGTCTTTTTAAACAAAATATTTTCCTGTCCTTCATGTATTCGATGATCATTGTTACCAAGTTTGCTGAAAGATATGTGTGGAATTGAACCATATGATTTACATCCAAGAGGTTTTTTGTTAATTATCATAATATATAGTTGGGTGTTGTGATATAAATATTCATCGTTAGCAATAAAGTTTATTTATAGGCGCATTTTAATATAGTAATATGAAAAATATTCTCAAAAATATAATTACGATATTTAAAGACGATGAAAAAAAGGAGAAGATGATTAATGATTATGATTATATAATTGATATTATTGATGGTAAATATAATATTCTGGAACAGGATGGTAATTTTTTAGAGATTGGATCTTTTTTTGGATTGGGAACTGCAAAGTTAGCAGAGTATTTGAAATATGGTCATAAGAAGTTAATTTCGGTAGATTGTTTTGATTTAAAGCATGACGATACACTTAGAAATGATGGTAGGATAATCAGAAGTATTTATATGAAAGTGTGTGATGGTGATGAATTTAAGAAACAATATGAGATGTATCGTGAAAATACGAGTGGGTTTAACAACATTATTACAATAAAAAAGAATACGAAATTTGTTGAAAAAGAAATGATGATGGTAGATGAAATTAAGAATGCGTTTATCATAGTTGACGGTTCGAAGAATTCTAAGATATTTAGATTGGATCTTTTAAAGGCATGGGAGATAGTTGGATTTAATGGTGTTATATGTATTCCTGATTATTATACAAAGCGTGATAAAAAATATTTATATAATCATGTTAATAATTATGTTGATGATCTTATAAAATCTAATAAAGATTCTATAGGGAAAGTAATAATTTCAGATGAACATAACATTATATTTATTCAGAAAATTGAAAGAAAGCGTGGCAGACCGAAATTAAAAGAAGTTTGAGTTTACACAGAGTTGTTTAATATGAACGATAGGTTGTTCTCCATTGGTGTTGAAACTGTCATGCCAATGTATTCGTGTGCATTTGAAGGTTGCCATAATGCTACACCAATATATAATGCTGTGACGAATATAATAAATGTGATAGCGTAGAATGTTGTCTTATCCATATTACAATAATTATTAGTTGTATATATATATTTTCTGGAAAGGTTATTATGTTCTTAGGTATAATTAATAGTTATGGAATTAGAGAACCAGACTGTTAATTTTGGAAGTTTCATTAATGCTTCCACGCTTGATTACAGAAAATATGTATCATCTGTATTCTTTCTACGCGGATGTAATTTAAATTGTTACGAATGTCAGAATCGTGAGATATGCAAAGGGCAGGATTATAGAGAATTAGATGATATTAAAAAGATGATTGATGATACATGCTTCCTTTCTTCAGCGATTGTGTTTTCTGGTGGAGAGTGCACGTTACAGGAAGATGTGTTGTTTGAATTATGTAAATATGCAAGAGATGGTGGTTTTAAAACAGCTATCCAAACGAATGGAACGAACCCGAATGTTATTAAAAAACTTATTGAAAGTGGGAATTTAGATAAAGTTTCAATGGATGTAAAAACAACATGGGAAAAATATCTAGAGTTTACAAATGTTGGTATTGATTATACTGATGAAATTAAAGAGTCAATTGATATTTGTAGAAAAGCAATGCGACACGGTTCAATTGAAGATTATGAAATTATTACAACTGCTTTTAAATTAAATTCTGAAGATGTTGTTGATATCAGTTATTATTTTGATAATGTTAATTATATTATTAACAATGGTGTTATTGATTATTCAGAGGAATTAACCGTCGAAGAGCTTGTTGAAATTTGCAACCTCGCTAATAATAAAAATGAGATGTGGATACGCTCTAAAGAATGTGGGGAATGTCTTATTAAAGATGGGAAGATGCAGTTATCAAATGGAATGGGTTATATTTAATACCGTTTCATACTATTTTTAATATTATGCGTGGGTGATAGAAAGGTTTAATTATTATTATTTTTATATTAATGCTAAGGTGAAATAGCTTTGGCAAAATTATCAAAAAATATTGAAAATAAAATTCGTAATAAAACGACAACGTGGGCAAAGACTATGAAGTTAGATCCAACGACATTGAAAGTTATATTTGAAGAACTTTCTACTGATGTCGATGCGAAAACAATTCCATATTATTATCCCGGTGCTGATGGAAAACCTAAAAATACAACGTTTGAAATAACGTATAATATAGCGTTTTTAAATGCAAATAAAAACAATCTTGAATCTGATGGTGTTATAGGTGCGATTATTCATGAGTTGTGTCATTGTAAACATTTTTTGGTAGATATTGATGGGTATACAAATCATCCACACACAGATTCATATTTTAAAAACAATCTTAAGAAATATATGAAAATTGCAGGTGATGGTATTCATGATTACGCTGATGGATACAGACCAGATTTAAAGATCGATGCGGCAATAAGAATGAGAAGGAATGCTGTAGCTCCAAATTGGCTTGATAGATATTGGGTATATATGTGTAAAGATTGTGGGTTTGTGAATTCTTTTATCAGTGATTTGAGATCAACACAACCAAATAAGTGTGAGAAGTGTGGTTCAACGAATTTAATAAAAACTTTAGCGCCACCAGAACGAGCAGCGAAGTTTGAAACGAATCCACGTGTTAAGAATTCAAAGCTCTCTAAAAATGAACGTGATAAGTTAATTGTTGGAGTTTTATTAAATTATTTGAAAGGCGCACTTAAAGGAAAAGATTTGGTTGATTATAAAAAAGTTATTGCAACGAAATATAAAGATGGTCGGTGTGTATGTAAACCAAAGAATGCTATATTATCTGGTGGTTTAATGTCTGCAAAATCTACGTTTAGAAAAGGTAAAAGAAAACAAATTGATACCATACATGTTAATAGGTTTGTTTAAGTTGGTGATATGATATGAAAAAAATAAACTATTCAAAATTTTTAAAATCGAATCCAGAGGATATTATTCATGTTGATAAGAAGAATTATTATGTTATACGGAAATATGAAAAGGTTGAAGAGAAACCATTGAAATCATTGTTTGGAAATAATAGTGGTGGAAGCTCTGAAAAGAAAAAGGTTTATATAGTTCTTAGGAAACTCAGTGATAAATCTTTTGAAGAATTGTTTAAGGATACGTCATATGAAAGAACGAAGAAGATGTATAACAGCCTTAGAACATTAAATGGTGATAATTTCGTTGTTAAATATGATGATAAGAAGTATATATTTAAAGATATTAAAACGGGATATGAATTTGGGGAATATGATAAAACATCTGAACTTAAAAAGGTAATTAAAGATAAGTATGAGCAGATATATAAGTTCAAAAATTATGGTGATATAATAGATAATATAGTGAAGAGAGCTGAAGAACACAAAAAGCTGAAAACAACGAAAATAAAAACAAATAAATCTGGTGGTATGGGAAATATCAAGTTGAAGGGGATTAATATCAAAATAAAATAAAAACTTATATATATTTTTGGAATGTAATACTATATATGGAAAAACGAGTGTTGAAATCTAAAACTCCATTTGATGAGAATATAAGAAGGGTAAAGGAATCTGTAATTTTATCAGAAAGTGAAAAAGATAGAGTGGTAAAAGTTATAGAAAATTATGCGGGCAGATATGATTATTCGTGTGATATGAAACAGGATTTGTAATGAAATTCAATCCTATAGCATGTAGATTTTATGATAAGGTAAATGGATATTGTTTACATCAAAGAGTGTCGAAACACTTTGTAATAGACGAGCCAACGTGTATTAATGTGCGCAAAAAGATGTATTGTCCACAAGGTTTTAAATAACATTCTTATTTAAATATATTTAACTTTTTTTAAAAAGTGATTTGTTTCGCAGTTACCACAAGCATTATATAGTTATTAGTGACATATATTATAATGTTCCACGACAAATTCGATGGGATCGTTAGAAAAGTTTAAGGAAAATTAAAGAAAATGGTGATAAATATGAAAAGTAATAGTAAAATGATTATGATTTCAATGATCCTGCTCGTAACATTAGCGTTAGCGTTTGCTCCGGTATCTGCGCGCGGTGATACGATTGCGAACATTGCAAATGGAGATGTTATTTTTGTGTATGAAAATGACTTAGATCTTTCGGATATTATGGATGGATCTGTAGATAAACTTTGTAAATATGTTGATGATGATATAGAAAAAGCAATGTTAAAACGTATTTCGGTTTCGGATGAAACTAGTTTTGATGTGATTGGGAGTGTTGTTGATGGTGACTTTGGAATTTATTATGCTGTAACTGGAACTACACCGATTGCTACAGATTATGTAATGATTGCAGAACCAAAAGCAACGTTAGATGTTGTACTGGCAGCTTATCCAGCCGAGTCTATTAATGGCGGAATGATTGTTAACGGTGATATATTTAAATTTGAAATTGTATCTCCAGATGTTGGGAGTTCTTATAAATATGGATCTTCTAGTCCGTATACATATCCACAGTATGTTAAAATTGAAGTTACAACACCAAGTGGTGGAAAAACATATGAACTTGATAGTACAAATCTTACAACAAGAGTAAATGGTACCCGTATTTATACAAACAATGTTACTGTAGATACATTAAAATCTGGTTTGTATACGGCTGTTTTAAAGTGGGATGACAATGATGCAAATGACTTTAAAGAATATGTCGATGATTCGAATGTTGTTAGTTTCACAGTAGAGAGCAAATCTATTGCTATTGAATTATCAGAAACTGAAATTATACATGATAATGATTTTGTTGTAACATTACGCGGTTCTCCAAAATCGACGTATTATATGTTTGTAGAAAATGCAAACCTTGGAGATGCAACCGATTATCCAGTGTTTTTAACTAGTCAGGTTGATGTAACAATTGCTGATGATAGTTCAACTGAGGGGAAAGCGGTTAGTGCAACGGTATACACTGATTATTTAACAAGATATCCAAAATATGATTCTACAACATTGGCATATGGCTCTGTTGCAAAAGTTGTTACAGATGTGATGGGCATTGCTGTTGTTGGATTTGAGACATCTAGTGAAACAAATGAGAGAGCGTTTACTATTAGAACTTATTTAGGTACAGATAAAGAAACATATGATACTGAAAAGTTAACTGTTCTTGCTGGTGATATTACTATTACAGCTGACGGGAGTGCGTCTTATTATCTTGGTTCTGAGGTTAGATTATCTGGTACTAATACAGACACGGGGACAGTTTATTTATTTATTACTGGTCCAAATTTAGATAGTGTTGGTGATATGTTATCTAATGTTACTAAAAAATGTGTAACGGGAACTCCAACTACATTTGTAGATGTTGATGTTGATTCTGATGATCTTTGGGATTATAATTGGGATACGTCGGATATTGAATTAGATACAGGTAGTTATACTATTTATGCTGTATCGAGTGATAAAAATAAAGATGATATTAAAGATGGAAAATATGATACACAATCAGTGTTATTTAGAAAGCCATTTATTACCGCATCTACAGAACACACTTCAATTGCGAAAGGAGACAAACTTTATATTGAAGGAACTGCTGAGGGAGAACCATCAACAGGTATTGCAATTTGGATGCTTGGTAAGAATTATTATGAACGTTATACAGAAACTGTAAATTCTGACTCGACATATAAGAAAGAGATTGCCAGCACAGAGGATTTTGCAAGTGGGCAATATTTTATTGTTGTTCAGCATCCTATGTATAATAATGTTTTAGATATTACTATTGAAGCATCTGATGCAGGTGATGGTGTTAAAAACGAAGTTACTGGGGATACAACATTCTATCTATCTGGTTCTAATGCTCTTCAGGGAACTGATGCTGCAACAGCGCTTGTAGATGCAATTGAATCTTCAAATATTGATGATACATATTATAAACTTAGTGTTATGGTAGAAGAACCGTGGATTCGTATTAATTCAATTGGCTCACATGCTATTAATAGTGAATTTGTAATTTCAGGAACAACGAATTTGAATAGTGAAAATGATTTGATTATTACTGTATCATCAGCGTCGTTCGAACCAACTGCAAAACAGGTATCTTCTGAAGCATCAGGAACATCTGGAAATGCAGTTGTAACACCAAGTGAGAATTATAATGTTTGGTCATTTGATGTGAACACTGCTAGTTGGGTATCAGATATGTATATTGTAAATGTAGAATCCATTGTTTCATCTACAATGCAATCAGCAACATTTGAACTTACATCTACTGCTGTAACGCCCGCCCCGGCTCCAGTTCCAGCACCAGCACCAGCATCACCCGCAACTCCAACCGCAGTTCCGACTCAGGTTGTCCCAGTTGCTGAACCAACGGCAACACCAACTCCAGATGAAACTTCAACTCCCGGCTTTGGTGCATTAATTGCGCTAATCGGTCTTGGTGGCGTTGCTGTGTTAGTTGTTCGTAAAGAATAATTAACCAACTCTTTTTTTAGTAAGTTTTAAATATCTTGCATGCTTATTTAATAGCATGAATTATGAACCAGTATATATGTTAATGTTTGGTTTGATGGTTGTAGTTATAGGTATTTTATTATATATTACACTTCCACCAACTGGTTACACTCATAATCCACTTACCGGATTATTTCGAGGATTGTTTATTTGTATAATTGTGTTTGGCTTTATATTGTTATTTGTTGGCTCACTTCCATACATTGAAGGATTTGTTATTGGCTCTGGTACAACAAACATGACGAATAGTGGAACTGTACAAAGTGGTGGAAATATTGATAAGTTATTTGTTGTTGGTAAATAGTTAAATGTCATTTTTTGTAGCAAGTGATTTGCATATTTATAATGCTGAGACATTTGGTATATTGGATGAAATTATACATGGGACACAAGGTATTGATAATATAATATTGGCTGGAGATATTTCAACACATAATTATATAGATCTTGTTTTAGATAAAATGGGTGACAATTATCAAAATGTTATATATGTATTTGGCAATCATGAATATTATAATGAGGATATGAATCTTATAAATAAATATAAGAAGAAATATGAAAGATCTGATTGTGTGCACATACTTGAAAATGATAATATTGTTGTAGATGATTTTAAAATTTATGGTGCGACACTTTGGTTTGGTGAACTTGATAAATATGAAATGAAATTTAAAAAATATTTAAATGATTATAAATATATTTCACAATTTAAAAAATATGTTCACATTTATAATAAAGATTCAATAAAATATCTTGAAGAAAATGTTGAAGAGAATTCAATTGTTGTAACCCACCATGCACCAAGCAAAAAATGTTCACATGAAAAATATCGCACATCTCCACTTCAATGTTTTTTTGTAAACTCACTTGATAAAATGATCAAGAAGACAAAATCAGAGTATTGGATTTATGGTCATTTGCATCAATGTAATGATTGTGTTATTGGTGATACAAAATTGATATCTAATTGTTGTGGATATCAGTTTGAAAAGTTGGGTTTTAATTATGACTGTGTTATAAAATAATTTGGGAAAATTATTTTAATATTTTGTAGTTCGATATTTTAAACCCGACTCTGTTACATAGCGTTAACACAGCTCACGTCTCACAGAGTTTATAACCAGCTCCTTTGTGTTTATATATTTGAATGTTAAATTGCTGTGACGAGCCTCTATGTTAATATTTTATATAATATTATTTAACATTATATAAATGTTAAATATATTATATGTACTCATCCTCGTGGTTTGACGCTACAATATCAAATTGACGCGGGTTGACATTTAAAAATTGCATATTTTTTCATTTAAACATCATATTTATATACTTTTAAGTGCATTATTTACTATGTATTACACTGAAGATTTACTGGTTGAGAAATACAGACCAAGAACATTTGATGAATATATCGTCCACAATGATGTTTTTCGTAACATAATCAACATAGTTAAGACCGATCCTTTCAAGATGAACAACATGATTTTTGCTTCACCCTCTCCCGGCACAGGTAAGTCAACGTTTGCACAGATCATTCAGAACGAGTTACATGGGGACGATAATATTGATTGTATTTACGTCAATGGATCTGGAGATGGTGGAATTGATACAATTAGAACGAAGATTACAGAGTTTGTAAAAACCGCACCACAAATTAAAGATAAACCAAAACTTGTGATTTTTGAAGAGGCAGATGGATTAACAACTCAGGCACAGAATTCACTTAAGGTTGTGTTTGAAAAATATCTTAGTAATAGTAGAATCATTTTTACTACGAATAATATTGGCAAGATCAATGATGCTTTAAAATCGCGCGCCACTCTTGTTTATTTCTCAGAGCCATCACGGGAAGATATTTTTAACAGACTGAAATATATTGTAGAGACAGAAAAATTTGATTTTGATGACTCTCGTATTGATGATGTTATTTTATCTTTCTATCCAGATATTAGAGAAATGATCAAGTCTCTTGATGAATATATTAGTTTTGGAACTATTTCGTATGAAGTGAATCGTGAAGTTGCTGTTGGGATATGGAAAGAGCTTAAATTAACTAACAATATTAAGTTGTTATATGAGTTATCTAATAATCGGGATTTAAATCATCTTGCTGTTGTGAAGCTTTTGTTTGATTTTGCTATGAATGATGCCAAACTATCAGATGAAATTAAAGCCAAGTTGTCTATATTGTTCTTAGATTTTAATAGAGATTTAACGATTGGGGTGCAGTCGGAAATTTGTTTTGTGGCGAATATAAATAAGATCTCTATTTTCTTTAGTGGGTTATAATATTTTATTTTTTAAAAGATACTATGATAAATTATACAGTAGAACTTTGTGAAAGAAAAGAACTTACAGACTTCATCGAAAAGTGGCATTACTCTAAATCAATTAATGGTGTTAGAAGCACTTATTGTTTTAAACTTTTAGATGGTGATGAAATGATAGGTGCAGCCATTTTTGGTGGAATGGGAATGGCGAACACTTGGAAAAAATTTGGTGAAAATGAGAGTGATATTATTGAGTTGCGTAGGTTATGTTGTATAGATGAAACAGAGAAGAATGCAGAATCGTTTTTCATAGGGAAATGTATTAGATGGTTGAGAAACAATACTGATATAAAAGTCATTGTTAGTTATGCTGATCCAAATTATGGGCATAGTGGAGTAATATATAAGGCTACAAATTTTGAATATCATGGTGTTGGGGCAGATTCCAGAATGATTAAACATGGTGATAGATATTATCATGATAAATCTATTAGGACAATGTATAAGGGGAAATTGAAACCATATGCTATAAGATTACGAGAAGCATTAGAGAGTGGGGAAGCTTATTATGTTAAACGCGCGGGGAAGCATTGTTATACACTTACAATAAAGAGGAAGCCATATAAGAATTCAGAATATAATGAGTAAATATATATGTGATTGGGTATAATATGTATGTATAACTTGGGATTGAAGGTGGAAGAAAAATGTACAGAAGAATTTTTATTTTTAGCGACTGGGATCATAAACATTGTGAATTTTTTGTAAATTGTGAAGTTAATAAAGAATTTTTGAATAAAGTTAAGGGAGTTATTAACAAGTATTCTGATCGATATGGTGAAGATATTTCACTTATGTTTGATACAGAACATATTTTTGACTCAAAGAAAGAAATTATTGATATGTTGAAACTTCGTAAGGAACTGATGTTTTTTGATGATAATTATAATGAAGGTGGGTATTTACACATTATTGATTATAGTATGAAAGCTCCTGATGTTGATTACGAAAGAATTAATAAAATTGAAAATTTTTGGGATTTGGTTGATGATGGTGAATATTGTGAATTAGTAGATGAGATTGGTAGATTGTTCATTAGGGCATCTGACATTGATTAGAGAGTAGTAAATTATATGTGTATATATAATTTAGGATTGAAGGTGGAAAAATGAATCACAAAATATTTTTAATTTCAGATTTACACCTTAACCATAAAAATATTATTAAATATTGTCATCGTCCATATAAAGATGTATATCAAATGAATGCTAATCTTATTCGAAAATGGAATGATACAGTGAACGATGATGATATAGTTTATTATTTGGGAGATTTTGCATTAGCTAAGAATCCAAATGTATGGAAAGATAAATTTAATGGGAATATAATTTTTATCCGCGGAAATCATGATAAAGGGTTGTATGGAATAGCAGACAGTAAGAAAATAATTTATAAGGGTTATAAATTTTGGCTTAATCATTATCCTACAAGCATACCAAAAGATTGGGATGGTTGGGTTATTCATGGACACACTCATAATAATAGTAAGAAATATACTTTTGTGAACGGTGATGCGCGCACGATAAATGTCAGTTGTGAACTTGTTGATTATCGTCCAGTTGATTTGGATAAGATCATAGCACTTAATATTGAGTCTATCAAAAAGATGGATACAATTCACTCTAAACCTGTTCGTAGAAATAAGATGGAATGTAATTTGTAAATATCTGAGTTGTGTGTTTATTGTAAATTGAAAATTGTATTGTTTTTCAGTAAATTATATATGTAATTGAGTACAATATATATATGTAAAGCGAAATTAAAGGTGTTTAGAAAATGGCTATTGAAATTGTAAATGAAAGATATATTACTGATGATGGTGAGAGAATGCGTAAGCTGGTTGATATCAAAGCACTTGGAAAAGATGAACTTCCAGCTTATTATACCAACACTGTCCCGTCATTTTGGGTAGAAGAACGTGAAGATGGTAGAACCGTTGTATGTATTAAGTCGTTAGAATATGCAGAAATGGTTGTTGGAGAAGTATATCCGGCAGATAAGTTTTATCATTTTATTCAGATTATTAAATCTGCTGGATATCGGCTTGCAAATCTTCGTCCAAGAGAAGAAATGCATAAGATTTAATAAACTATTTTTTGGTTAATTATAATGTCATCCCCATTCGATCTTTTTAAAGATATTGCATATGAAAAATATACTGAAAATAAACCTCGTAGAAAAACAGATGTTAGTGAGGTTTATGGTAGCGAATTTATGTTAAATCTTATCTTGGCTTCGGCAGATATAGATAAAGCGAATCGTATGCAGAAGTATTTATTTAAATGTGATAAAGATATTTTTGCAGGAGCGTTATATTATAATGTAAAAGATGTTGAAAAAATGCGCAAATGGATGTGGCAAAAGAAAAAGAAAGAAAGTTCAAAGAAACTTGTAAAATATGTTGATGCATATATTGAATTTATATCGAAGCAAACTGGTAAGACTTTTAAACAAATTAAGTCTGAATATGGTAATATTATTTTGCATAAATGTGAGAATGATAAAGAGTATATGAAACATGTGCTTATTGATATGAAAGCAGATGAAAAAACATTCAAATCATTCAAGGTAGAGATTCCGAAAGAGATGAAAGAGAAAGTGCAGGTAACGTTATTTTAGATAAGTATAAATGGGAATAAGGAGAATAAATAAATATGACAGAAGAAATGAAAAATGAAAAGCCGATTAGTGCAGAAATATTTGACAGAGTAATGTCTGATATGTTTAAAGTAATCGATATGGGTTTTATTGAAGATCTTGAAGGTTATTATAATGGAGGGGTCACAGTGGATGATATATATAAAAAGTATGTAGATAATAATAAAACTGAACAGGAAAAGAAAGAAGTAACGCTTGAAGATATTTATGGTGGTATCCTTTCAATTCAGAATGAGAACAGTGAAATTAAAAATAGAATTGAGAATTTAGAGAAAGATGTGGTAAAAAAAGATGTGGTAAAAAAAGATAAAGTAATAGAGGGCAAATCTTATTATAGAGATCCAAATAGTGATAAATTATTTAAAATACAAACAGCAACTACAAAATCATCTATTAAACCACAGAAAAATAAAGTGAATCCATTAAGAAATATCATTCTTGAAAATGGAACTAAACTTGTTCTTGATCTTTCTGGCTTGATGGAAGTTATTGATAAGATTGAAGGTGATTATGATGAAAAGAAAAAGATCTCTGTTGAAAAAGCTAAAGAAGCTATAGGTAAAATTAATGAATATGGTAAAAAATTGGCGGAAGATGAAGAGAAGTTAAATCCAAAATATAAATAATCTTTTTTATACTAAATCATTATAAAACAATATATTTATATAGTATATTGTTTAATATATAATGATGAATGATATTGTAAATAAAATTGTATGGGATCTGGATGGCACAGTTGTTTATAATTTTTTAGATCTTGATTTTTTAAGAAATATAAAGATTTTTGGTGAAGAACCTGAATCAGATTTAATAGAGTTTAGAAAACATAATAAATTAAATTATTCTATTAATATAAGTGATGTTAAACATATTTTAACAGGGCGCGTGCATTTAAAAGAAGGTGTAACGCGAGAAGAGATGGCTAAACATGGAATAGATGCAGATTTAGTTATGTTTGATGGAGATAAGCACGACGTTGATAAAATAATTAAGTTTAAATCTGATTATCTGAATAAAATTAAAGCTATGTATTATGTAGATGATGATGTGGTATTTTGTAAAAAATTAGAACTTTATTTAAAAGTTACAAAAACCATATCCACCGAAGAGTTGTATAGAGATTTTTTAGAAGAAGATAGAGTATATGAATTTAAAGTGGGAAAAATGTAATGGGAACTGCAATTTACCTCACAAATTGGGAAGTTCAAACGTTAAAAGTTGCACTTGGATTTGTAGAAGATGGTGATTTTGTATTTGGAGATGGTGGAGATTCAGATAAATTTCGTGTATTACAAAACAAATTAAATTGGGCTGTTTAAATATTATGAGTGAAAACATTCATAATTTGATTTTATGAGTAAAAACATTCATACAAATATTATCGTTTCAAAATAAATAAAATACATTTAATTAAATATTGAACAATAAACTATATATCTTAATACATCATATATAATATAGAACCGGGGTTTCCGAGCTTGGTCAAAGGAGCTGGACTTAAGATCCAGTTGTGTAGGCATTCGTGGGTTCAAATCCCTCTCCCGGTATTTTGAGTGATTTTTACATTTCATCATAAAATTTATATAATGGTACATTGTATAGATTTAAATATGACAAGAATGAAGAAAATTATAGGTATGACAATTGTGGGTCTTACATTACTTGTATCATCGGTTTCTGCGGCAGATGGGTATACTTTACTCGACTCTGCGGATGTGTCTGGATATGCTGGGAGCGCCTTTGTAATGCTCGCCCTTGGGTTTGTTGTAGTTGGTGCAGTTGTATTAATTAAAATTTTAGTTGATAGATGATTTGTTTACATAATTAAACGTATCAACACATTTTTATAACGTTAGTTCACATAAATTAATATGGTAGCAAATACTGTCGCGAGCAGAAAAGGAAAAGCCAGAAAATTACAAAATTTTGTTACAAAAAATTTACAGGAGATTTTTGAAACTGATGATAACGATATAAAATCTGTTCCTATGGGCGTATCTGGTATAGACGTATGGGTTTCAAATTGCATACGTGATAAACATCCGTATGGTTATGAGTGTAAATGTCAGGAGAAGCTTAGTTTTTGGGGCGCGATGAAACAGTGCGTAATCAATGCAGAAGATGAGAGTCTGATACCCATTCTTGTTTTTAAAAAGAATTATAGACTTCCACATGTTATGATTAGATATGATGATATTGATTTGGAAGGTTTGAATATTGTATATGAAATAGAATCTAAGAAATTAAATGTGTGGTCTTTGATAGATGAATATATTAAAGAATGTGAAGATTGCATCGTTATAACAAGGGGTGATGACAAATACGCTGTTATATCATGTTTGAATTGGTTTGATAGAGTTAAAGAATGTGAGCGACAGATTTATATATTATAACTGCATTCATTATTATTATGTCAAAAGTAAAAAAGTCACGGGTTAATACTGGGAATTTTAAAAGCACTTCCCCAAGCAGTTTAATTTCAAATACAAAGAAATCTATAACTGGAAGTAGAAAATACGGCAAAGATAAGTAATGCTGTAGAAAACATTATATATTTTTAAGTTAATATTATATTACGTGATTTGATGAAGAAAAGTGGAATAGTAATTATTTTACTACTGTTTTTGTTAGTTTGTGGTTGTGTTGAGAGTGTAACAGATGAATATATCACGTCGGAAGAATCATTTAATATATCTGTATATGAGTATGGTGCTAAATATGAAATGTATGATTATGTTTTAAACGGTGGAGATTATAGAACGCATTATACTTGTTATAAAGGTATAAATGATTATTTGTCAACTGAAGAACATACTTATTATATTTCAGATGTTGATGAAATTTATATGGAGTTATTTGAAAATAAAACAAATAATGAATATATGAGTGGGTTTATAGATGAATTGGATAATGAATTTGATGGTGATGAACTTGCTAAAGTAATTATCAGTTTGGTACAAAATATTGAATATGATGATAATAAAGCATATGTTATAGAGAATATAGATCCATATGGAGATTATTTTTATCCATACGAAACTCTTTATAGAAATATTGGAGTTTGTTCTGATAAATCAATACTTATGGCTTATATTTTGAAAGAACTTGATTACGATGTTGTTTTATTTGATTATGATATTGCAAATCATATGGCAGTTGGAATTAAAACTAATAGAAGATATGATTATAAAAATACGGGTTACGCTTATATAGAGTCAACAGTGCCTTCAATGATAACGTGGGGATCAGCAGATATGGGTAATGAGATACCCGATATTATTTATCTTAATGAAGGTGGAAAAGGTTTGTATAATTTGAAAGAAGAGTATAATGATATGAAACGTTTTAATGAAATAGATAATATGCCAACTGTGATTCCCAAAGATGTTTATAATGAATGGGTAGAACTGATCTCTAAATATCATATAGAAGTTAGTTATTATTTAGAAGAAGAAGAATATAATTGTTTAGAAAAAGAGCATAATGATATGAAACGTCTTGATGAAATAGATGCCATGCCTGAATACGTCTCGGAAGAAATTTACAACGAGTGGGTGGCATTAGTTTCCAAATATCATTTAGAAGATAATTATTATTAGTAAAATAATACAGAACCCCACATCATTTTTAAAGAACCTTTATATATTTTAAAAATCAATAATTAAAGCATGAAAATAATGCATATTGCTGATACGCATCTTGGATTATCCGCTTTTAATAAAATAGATTCTAAGACGGGTTCAAATCTCAGAGAAACAGAGATTTATAATAATTTTTTAAAATCTGTTGAGAAAATCTGTAGAGATGTGAAACCAGATCTTTTAGTTCATGCAGGCGATCTTTTTAATAGCGTCAAACCAAAAACAAATTCAACAATTGTAATGTTGAATGCACTTGATATTTTAAAAGATTATGACATTCCAATTGTTGCTATAACGGGGAACCATAGTATGCCAAAAACTGTGTATACGAAGAATCCATTTGAGATTCTTGAGTATCATAATTGTAAACACAGTTTTGCATATAAATATAAGTATGAATATTTTGATTATGATGATGTTCGTTTTCATCTTCTTCCTAATATGATTTCGGGAGAAGATTATACAAAAGAGTTTAAAAATGTTGAATATTCAAAGGAAAATAATATTCTTATATCACATGGTTTATCTGAATCTTTACAATCACTTCGTATGAAAACAGTTGCAGAACATGAAATCAGTGACGAGATTATGGATGGGGAGTTTGATATTATTCTTCTTGGGCACATACATGATCAATGTCAGGTCACTCATAATGCTTGGTATTCTGGATCACTTGAACACTGTAATTATGGTGAACTTAAACAGAAGAAAGGTGGGTTAGTTATTGATACTGATGATTTTAAAGTCACTCCCGTTGAGCTTTATAAAACGCCAATGTATGATTTTGGTGATATTAAATGTAAAGAGTTGACACCGAATGAAATTATTGATAAAACTGTGGAACTCTTAAGTAAAAAGAGAATTGAGGACAACTCTATGGGTCAGATTTATTATGATGACATTGATAGAGATAAAGCAAGAGTGGTGCAGCAGAAGGATAATTTTGAGATAGTTAATGATTTTACAAAGAAAATGCTTAATCTTAAAATAAAGAAAAATGTGATAAAAGAAAATATACCAATAGTTAAACAACAGAAAGATAATGTCAGTATTGATTTTGTTGGTGATTTTACGCAGTATCTCAAAGAGCAGAAACTGTCGAGAAATGAATATGATTACATTATTAAAAATGGAACTGAGATTATAAAAAACGCTATCAATAAACAGGAGAGTAAATAAGATGATACTTAATAAACTGACACTGAAAAATTATAAAAAATATCGTGATGAGACTATTGAGTTTTATGATGGGACAACAGGTATTTTTGGACAGAATGGCGTTGGAAAGACATCGATTGTAGAAGCGATACTTTTTGCTTTATATGGAGTTAAAAATACAAGTGTTAATAATAATTTTATTGCCACGTCCGAAAGTAATGATTTTGCTTATGTAACTCTTGAATTTTCTATAGATAACGATATATATATGATTGAGAGGAAATTTAAAAGAGGAAATAAGAAAAATGTGCACAAAGCTAAGTTGTTTAGAAATGGGGTTGTGTTTATTGACGGAACCACTCAGATAGAGGCAGAACTTGAGAAAATAATCGGTGTAGCTATAAATGACTTTGAAACAACGGTGTATTCCGGTCAGGATGAGCTTATGCGGATTGTTAAATATACACCAGCAGAGCGCAAGAAATGGTTGACGAAGGTGTTTCATATCGACTTCCTTAAAAAAGAGGCTGAGGAAGAACTTATGAAGCGTGAAAAGGATGTTGAAGTAGAGCTATTGAAATTCAACGTTTTAAGTGACACAGCCGATTTGGAGAAACTTAGTTGGGATAAACATGACTACGAGATGAAAATTTCTGAAAATGATAAATCAATTGTGGCATTTAATTCTGAGCTTGCAGAGTGTGATTATAAGATTAAAAATAATGAAGATGTAATTAAAAAAATAAGTTCTGTGAAGAGTTCGATAAAAGATAATGAGAATGATGTAAAATTAATTGAACAGAGCATTTCTTCAGTTGATAATAATATATTTAACATAAACCAAAAGTTAAATGAAATCAGTGAAGCTAAAATAAAGATATCTGAGTATGGGAATATTGAAGAAAAAGTTATAGAAATCAATAAGAAATATACTTTGTTTGTAGATAAATATAATGAATATCTGCATGTTGTTGATAAGTGTAATTCCGTGGATGATAATATTTCTACAAATTATAAGTTCCTCGGAAAATTAAACGAAGAAATTAAAGAGATAGAACAGAAAGAAAAAGAGATTTTGGAATATGCGGATTATATTTTTGAGCGTGAGAAAAAGCAGGGGGAACTTAAAGATATTGAAAGAAAAGACGAGTTATACAGAGATATCACATCACATATAAATGCTATAGATGGTGAGTTTAAACATCTGAATGATAAGCAAAATGATGTAAACGAATCTATAGAAGATAAGAATGAGAAGGTTGCGCGTAGGAATGAACTGGATGAGATTCTTATTGATTTGGGAGTTTACAGAGATCGTGATGAAAACTTATCTAAGCTTTCCTCGTATGTAGAAAGACGAAATGCTATCAATAATGATATTAATTCTCGTGGCACAAAGATAGAGCAGCTTCATAAAAACATTGTCGTTATAGATGAAATGGTGAAATCTGAAGATGGGTTGCGTAAGAAAAGTGATGTATATTTAAAAAATATTAAGAATCTTACTAATGGGAACAGTGAATTAACTTACAAAATAACTGAATGTGAAGCTGATATAAAAGAAACTGAGAGCTTTTTAGATGAGCTTGTGCGTCATGGCAGCGATAGTAAATGTCCGTTTTGTGGTAAAATACTCGGCATCGAATATGAATTGTTATTGAAAGACAGTGAAACGAAAGTAAAAGAACTTAATGAGAAAATAGATAGTAATACATTAGAAGTTGACAGGAACAACTCACAAATAAATGAATTTACTGATTTGAATGGGATAATTACATCTAAGCTGGAAAACATCACTCATGAGAAAATACGTTATGAGGAATATTCAAAGTCAATTGAAGAGTATAATGATGAAATCGGTAAATTCAATAATGATTTAAAGGCTGTTGAATCAAAAATTAATTTGTTATCTGAAGGCAATGATTACGATAAGGTTGAGCATAGAAGAGTTAAATCAAGATTATCTGAACTGTATGATGTGAAATCTGAATATGATGGAATTTGTGCGACTATTAAAAATTATGAAAAGGAAGATTTGTACAATAAGCTTAAATCAATTGAAAGTCAGATAAAGAACCTTGATTTTGACAGGAGTAAATACCAGACTGAACTTAACACGCTTGATTATGATTCTGAAGTTAAAGACGTTATTGTTGAAAGAATTGCATTTCTTAATATTAAATATGAAGAATATCTCGGTCTCAAAATGTATATCGAAAATAAGACTGGTGTAGAAGAAAAAATATGTGAATACAATGATATTATAAATTCACTTATTTCAACGCGCGACAGTTATAATAAACAGTTGGTGGGGTTGAAAAATGATGGTTACACAAAGGATGCTATAATTGAAATCGAAAGTATTAAGATGGAACTTGATATTAAATATCAGATGTATAGGGAGCTTGATCTTTGTATAGCTCAGGAAGAAAAAATAGAGGATGATAAAGATGGGTTATTATCTGAGAAAAATGCTATGCACGCTAAGAAAACCAGTGCTGTTGATAATGTAGATAAATTGAAATGCGCGCTTTGTGAATTCAACTCGGAAGAAGATTATCTATCAAAGATTGCTGATATTAGAGTTTTAAAGGACAAAGTGTATAACAATTTATCTGGTGAAACTTCTGTGAAAGGTCTTAATCAAAAAGAACTGCATGATATATGTAATAAGATATCTGAAATAAAGAAGTATGAAGAAGATATTAAAGAATTGAATACCAAGCTGACACTTATCAAACAAACGCGCCGATATATTGGTTTGTATATTATGCACATTCTTAAAACTATTCGTAATAATATTGAAGATGATGCAAGTTATATGATAAGTGAGATTACAGATGGTAAATATACAAGTATTAAACTGGATGAAAATTTCGACATCTATCTTGAGGACTGTGGCGAATATTACACTATTGATAGATTTAGTGGTGGAGAAAAAGATAATGTAGCCTTGAGCCTGAGAATCGCTCTCTCGCACTACCTGATGCAGATGTCAAGTTCAAATGATTCTACGTTTTTAGTCTTTGATGAAATCTTTGGTAGTCAGGATGAAATAAGGAGAAATAATTTATTGAAATCATTAAAGATTCAGGAGAAATATTTTCCACAAATATTTGTAATTACGCATATGGATAATATTGATGATGCGTTTACAAACAGCTTGCAAATTGAAGAAGATGACGATGGTAGTCATGCTTCTTATGTATAATTTTTATTGGAGGTTATTATGACAACAAAGAAAAATAGAAAAAAGGTTTGGTATGAAGAGAATAAAGTTAAAGTCATTGAGAATAAGCGTAAATATAGAAAAGAGATGACAGCTTGATTAAAAGATATAAAAGCTAATCATAGATGTGTTATATGTCGTGAAAATGAGACGTCTTGTATTGAGTTCCATCATATAAATAGTGAGGAGAAAATTTTTGGTATATCAGATGCGGTTAGAAATGGATATTCAAAACAAAACATTCTTAATGAATTGAAAAAGTGCATTCCGATTTGTGCTAACTGTCACAGAAAGATTCATAAAAATGATCATGGCGGGAATGGGAAGAATAATAAAAATGTGAAGAATGGGAAAATTGGGAAAAATAAAAATGAAAAGATATTATAATCATTTTAAAGTGGTTGTAAAACACAAATATTATGTTGGTATTGAGTGTTTTAAATTAGGTATGTATTGGCAGGGTATTGTTCATGATTTTAGTAAATTTTCATTAACTGAGTTTGTTGAGTCAGCTAAATATTTTCAAGGGACTGGAACACCTATTAATGAAATAAAGCGCATAAATGGTTATTCTTCTGCTTGGTTACATCATAGTGGTAGAAACAAACATCATTGGCAGTATTGGACGGATTTTTATGATGGGGCGATAATGCCAATCGCGATTCCTGAAAAATATTTAAAAGAGATGGCATGTGATATGATCGGGGCTAGTAAATCATATCTTGGTTCTAATTACAATCGGAGTGAACCAGTAAAGTATTTAAATGAGCATTCTTCAGAGTGGTTGATGCGTCCAGAGGATTTAATTAAATTGAAATTAATTTTGGAAGATATTCTTTTTTAGAAACTTTTATATAGTATTATTTGTAATATTGTTGTGGTGAATAAATTATGAATGAGATTGAAAAAAGTATAGATAAACTTAGAGAAGTTACATCACGCGGTGGAGATCATTATGGAACTGATATAGGTATACATTTATTTGAAATGATAGAAGAATATGATAGACTCGCAGATTTAAAGAAAAGAAATAAAAAATCTGATTGTTCTACACGGGATAAAATATATGGTGCTTGGTCTATTAAACAGGAAAGTATAATGGGTGTTGCTGAACGAGCCAATCTTATAGATAGTGGGGGCAAATATATAGGTGTGGGTAAATATAAGGAAATGTATACAGATGGTGAAGTTTTTGAAGAAATATTGGAAGATTTATCTCAGTCTAAAACACCATTAACAGCAGGTGATAAAGAACTTAAAAAATTAATTATTGATCAAAAATCCAATTATAATGCTGGTCGGAGATTGAAAATTTACAAACTTATTGATAAAATGAGTTCTAATTATTTAGATTGGAGAAAGTATTATGAAGTTGGCAAATCAGTTGAAAGAAGTCGTAGATCAGCAAAGAGATCATCTAAACCAACAAAGCGCATTCAGAAATCAACATCAGGTGCAGATCAAATTGTTAGGAATATGAATAGAATTTCAGCAAACATTAATAAAAAATTTAGATAACCTAACATTTTTTTAGAAACTTTTATATACATAAACATCTTATATTATTGTGGTGAAAAGAAAAATGCCAAATAGAGATGGAACAGGTCCTGACGGTGAAGGATCATTAACAGGTAGAGGAATGGGTAATTGTGAGCCAAATGAAAGTGTTACGAATACATCAGCACCATTAGGAAGAGGACGTGGCGGAAGACCTCGTGGTGGCGGGCGTAGAAGATTTAATTAATTGAAAATATTTTATTATGCGTATGAAGTGGATGTCACATTCTTTTTTTAGAAAGATTTAAATATTATTGTATCAACGTGTAGTATGGTGAAAAGAAAAATGCCAAGAGGAGACGCAACAGGTCCAGAAGGTAAAGGATCATTAACAGGTAGAGGAATGGGCGGATGTAAACCTACTAAAAAGGTTACTAAGAAAGTTACTAAAAAGCCTCGTAGTAGTAAACGTAGAAAGTAAAATTAAATCATTTTTATCATCTTTTTTAGTTAGTTGTTTATACTTCAAACCACAATTAGTATGTATGGAAGAATTTAATGATAAAGTAAGAGATGCGCAGATAACAAATAATTTTGGTGACAGAGATGATTTTTACAAAACTCTTTATTATAAAGGTAGTTTTTACGTCTATAAGCATGTAAATGAGAAAATTATGTATAAAGGAGATAGATATCATGAAGAAGGTTATATTTTAGCTTGGGCAGATCATCAGAATCCAAATGAATTGTTTAATCCACCAGCATATATTTCACGCAGACCAAAATCAGAATAACCTTATTTTTTAGTTAATTATTTATATATCCAACAACATAATAATATATATGAAATATTTATTTTTCGATGTAGAAACTGATGGTTTGCCCAAGAGTTATAATGCAGACTTCAGTGATATAGACAATTATCCAAGAGTGGTTCAGATTGCATGGGGTTGTGCTGAAAATGCAACAGACACTCATGATATTAAATCTTTCATCATTAAACCAGATGGATTCGTTATATCAGAAGAAAATTCAAAGATTCATGGGATAACTATGGAGCGTGCTTTATCAGAAGGAAAACCCATCGAAACTATTCTTGAATTATTTGAAGAAGATCTTTTTAAGTGTGAATGTATTGTTGCACACAATATAGACTTTGATTTGCCTGTAGTTTATTGTGAAATGCTTAGGGATGGAATTGAATCGAATATTTTGGATAAAGAATGTTTTTGCACCATGAAAGATAAAAGAATTATTGAATTTTGTAATATCAAGATGTGGGGCGTGTATGATGAGTTAAAGTGGGCGAAACTTATTGAATTGCACAAAAAATTGTTTGGTGTTGAATTTGATGGTCAACATGATGCTAAATATGATGTTGCTGCTTGTATGAAGTGCTTTTTTGAGTTGAAAGAGCGGGGGATAATTTAGATATGGAGTGTGGTGGAGTATTATGATAAATGAGAATCCTTTAAAAGATTATATGCGTAAGAAGTTTAAATTCATTTATGTGTCTCGGTTAGCAGCGATTATAATTATTCTCATTAATATTGTAGTGTTGATTTCATGTTGTTTGGTTATGGGTGATTATAAAGTGGGTATATATGATGGTAGATTTGAACCTTTAATTTCTATATTGATTATGATATGTGCAGGGATTATTGGTAGTTTTGTAATTTGGTATGCAGACAAGTATACGTAGGTGAAATGATATGATTGATGAGAATCTTTTAAAAGATTATATGCGCAGAAAGTTTCAGGTTATATATGATCATGTAGGTGCTATTGTTGTTATTTACATTATCAATATTATAACGATACTTTGGTGCTGTAGTATAACTTGTTGTGATTCTGGTTTGAATTACCATAATATTTTTGATTCTCCACTTATAATATATGGAATTGGTGTGGATATCTGTGTTAGTTGTGTAGCGTGGAGATTCATGTGATTATAGATATGGGTGAAAATATGGTTGTTGAGAATCCTTTAAAAGATTATATTCGTAAGAAGTTTCAGGTTATATATGATCATGTGGATATAATTATTTTTATTTGTATTATCATTATTATAACTGTGATTTTTTGTTATTGTGTTTGTTGGCTTATCGCTGTTTCATGTGGGCAATTAAATGTTACATATGTTGGTGAAATTATATGATTAATGAAAATCCTTTAAAGAATTATATTCATAAGAAGTTTAAAATTATTTATGATAATATAATTGCAGTTATATGTATTTGTATTATCAATGTTATAACGGTATTTGTGTGTTTGGATATCATGTTTAGTTTGAGTTCTATATCATCAGATGTTAATGTTTTCGCCGGTCTAGTTAGTATAGTAATTGTGGATATTATTGGTAGTTGTGTATTGTGGGCAGTTCCGTATGATTATATGTAGGTGAAATGATATGATAAATAATGAAAATCCTTTAAAAGAATTTGCTCACGAGACACTTAGATTAATTAATGATTTTATTATACCGAATATAATCGTATCTCTTGTTATAACAGTTTCGGCGCTTTGTATAATGTCAATTGTTGATTGTTTTATACTCGGTGGGGAGCATTTTGAATATGTTGTATTTATTGCTGTATTATTTTATATTATTTTGAATGTAATTTTGTTATGTGGTGATTATTGTGATTAATGAAAATCCTTTAAAGAATTATATTCATAAGAAGTTTGGATGGATATGTGGTGCTATTATACATAATATGATCATATCTTTAGTTATAACAGCGATCCCGTTTGGTATAATGTTGATATGTGATTATTCAGTATCAGGTGGGAAGAATTTTGAATATGTAATGATGGTTGCTGTATTGTTTTTTATAATTTCAAATACACTTTTGTTGTGGTGTGATTATCGTGATTATTGAAAATCCTTTAAAAGAATTCGCGCATAAGATGATGGAACCCATTTGTGATAATTATGAGCCACTTGCTATGATTTTCATTATTAATGTTATACTGCTCTCGTTATGTTGGGCATTGATACAAGCTGCTTTAGATGGCATGTTTGATAGTGTCTTACAAGCTTGGTGGTTTATATTAATTGCATTTGGTATGGATATCTTCTTTAGTTGTATAATGTGGGTAGCTGATTGATGATAAAATTTGGGAGAAAATTATGAAAAATGAAAATCCTTTAAAAGAATATATTCATGGGAAGTTTGGGATTGTATATGATAATATAATTGTAGTTTTAGTAATTTTTATATTCAATGTTATGGCAATTTGTGGATGTTGTTATATGATATATGATTATATAATTGAAGGTTGTTGTAATATTTTTATATATTTATTTTTTATAATAATGATGATATGTGTAGATATTTTTGGAAATTGGGTGTTGTGGTTACTTGTGGGTGAGGAATTATGAAAAATGAAAATCCTTTAAAAGAATATATTCATGGAAAGTTTGGGGTTATATATGATAATATAATTGCAATTTTAGAAATATGTGTTCTTAATATTTTAACAGTTTATTGTTGTTGGTATGTAACGATTTGTAATTTAGAGCTGGGTTGTAGTAGCTATGTAATTTTTTGGTTGATGTTGTTATTTGTTTGTGTGGACATTTTTGGTAGCTATGGATTTTGGTTTTTTAGAAAATCTGATAAATGTTTGTTTTATGCGTAGGAGATAAAGATGTCAAATAATAAAAATCCTTTAAAAGAATTAATTAAAAATAAGTTTGGTTTTATATATAACAACATCGAAGAAAGCATTTATCTCTTTATTTTTGCATTGGCAATTGTTGTAATTGCATTAATTGGTTTTGTTGATTATATGAATGGTGGTGGGTGTTGGGTGTTAAATGTTGGTATATTGGGAATGATGGGTGCATTTTGTTTAATTATGTTTTTGATATACATAACGACACCAGAGAATGAGTATTGATCTATAAGTTATCACTACGCGCGTATTTTCTCTATTCACACATTTATCTCATTGTTATTTTAAAAATAAACTACCATATTTTACATATCCCCAAATTAAAAACGCATTGTGCACGCTTTATTTATTTGATTATGTTAAAACACATGTATATTTGAATTAGTGTGGTTATGGTATATATTTATTATATTATGTTTATAATCATTATAATCAATAGTAGTGGTTTGACTTTTACATCATTTTTCCGAAACATTTATATATAATTGAGTATAAATAGTATATTGGTGATTAGGAAAATGATTTCAAAAGCCTCTATTAAGAGAATTGCTGGAAAAGGTAATTTTAAAGTTAACTCTAAAGCTGTCGAACACATTGCAGAACTCGCAGAATATCAGGTAGAAGACATTGGTGTACGTAGTGTCGGAGCTGCTAAACACAGACTTGCAAATGTTGTGAAATATAAGGATGTTGAATTTATCGTAAAGGTTGCTGCTCCGCGTAAGTCAGCAGCTACGGATAAGGAAAACGGAATTATTTCAGCCGTTGTATTTGAGACAAAGGTAGAGAACGGGCGTGTTATCCCTGTGCTCTTTGAATCAAGTGAGATTAGTAAGAATGCACTTGGGAAGTCTGTTAAGAGTCTTACGAATTTTAAGATCGGTAATGATGCTAAGATTGCACTCGTTCAGACCACAGAGCATTATATCACAGAGATTTTAAAGAAGTCAGATTTACTCAGAATCAGTGCATCGAGGACTTTTATTCAGGACAAGGATATTGATGCTGCGCTTGGTATTGTCGTGCCAGAAGTAGCATAAACATAATACTTTTTTTTAATTTTTGGTAGTTTTTAAGTTGTGTATTTTTGGTAGTTATTAAAAAAGATGTGTGGTGTTTTCATTTCACATTAAATGTTTAAGTAATTAAAATATACACCCATATGGAGATTTGCACTCCAGATTCCGAGATTAGAAGTCTCGTACCATATCCAACTTGGTTATATGAGTGAATGCGTCTAATGAGAATTGAACTCATGTCGTTTGGTTGGAAGCCAAAAATACTACCACTGTAACATAGACGCTCAATTGTGCGAAACGGATTTGAACCGTTGATTTTCAGATCATGGGTCTGACGGGTTATACCAAACTACCCTACCGCACATCTTAATTATATTAGTTTTAATGTTATTTAATTGTTTTTGTTACGCCAACGGAAAGATTCGAACTTCCATGCACTTCGTTAACAGCGAAGTTTCTTATCAAATAGAATACGTTGGCAAATGCTTTCGATAGGAATTGAACCCATATGATACTTATTTGTGTGACGCACATACTAGTATGAGTCTGGTTTAAGATTATCCCTTGTCACACTCATTTTTTCACTCGAAAGTAAACGTCAGATGTGGGAGTCGAACCCACCATATTTGACCATCTCTGGCACACATTTTTACATATCTGGTTTAAACATGATAATCGCTCATTATCATGCTCAGAGCAGATAACGAAGGAGATAGGATTTGAACCTATGGTGTCCAACGGGCACTCTGGTTTTCAAGACCAGCGCAATCGTCCTCTCTGCCACTCCTCCACTTTAAACAGTTTGTCATCATATTTAGGATATATAGGCGATACGGGATTTGAACCCGCGATTACTGGATTAAAAGTCCAGCGTTCTACTTGACTAAACCAATCGCCTATATGAGAGTTATCGGACTTGAACCGATGATCACAAAAAGGGTATTTCTTGCACTTTTCCAACTTAGCTAAACTCTCTATGGGACATTCAGGAGTTGAACCTGAATCTTACCCGTCCAGAGGGCGAAGTATAACCATTAACCTAATATCCCACTTAGTTGTAATATATTATCTTTTAAAATATTTAAAACTATGTATTTAATATCCATTTTTAATTAACGAAAAGATTTAAATACTGGGATGATAGAGTCAGATATGTATAGGATTTATTTAAATGTAAAAGGGGGGATAAACAATGGGAATAATAGAATTGGTTGCGTTGTGTTTCAGTATACCCGGTGTGTTGTTAGTGACGAGCATGTTGAATTATATGCGATTTTTTGGCTTTTTACTATCTAGTATAGGCAATGTAATATGGATTTCAGTTGGTTTTGAAAATGCTGAATATAGTATCATGGGATTGTTTTTAATATATATGGTGATTAATCTTATGGGCGCGCGTAAAAACAAGGTTGATAAGAAAACAATAGCAAATGTTATATATGATAAACTTGAAAATACAAAGTGGCGGTGTAAAACATGGGTAACGATGAAGAGAAATGGATTCAGGATATGACGAAATCCATGAAAAAGAAACATACAAAAGGCTCATTAAGAAAACAATTGAAAATTAAAGATGGGGATAAAGTTCCTCTCACATTTTTAGTTAAAATAATGGATGCAGATACGGGAAGGAAAGTAATGAATCCAACAAAGACGGGTATCAAATCAATAGTTGTAACAGATTTACTTAAGAAACGTGCAAATGCAGCACTTAATTTAATACGAATTAGCAAAAGTCATAAATAGAATCATATACAATATATTATCAATGGTATATTACTCAAAATACCCCTTTTCAAAAGAAGCAGAAAACAAGTTACGTTCAATGACTGCTTTGAAGATGCCAATGGATGAGTTATATGCTACAAAGCTTGGAAAAACCATTTTTGATTTAGCAGTTAGTAGAATAAGATGTTCATTGTTTAAAGAAGAATATGCATACAAAAATGATATTGCATTCTTATTATCGTATTTTATTGCCAAAGTTATATTGTACAATACAAAACATAATAATCAGTTTATTAAAAAGTTTATAAAATATGAAACGAATCGTGTTTACAAAACTCTTAAGAATGATGAAAAGATAAATGAAATTGATTATAATAAAATTGTAGAAGAATTATCGCTTATTCCAGATTCAGATTACATACCACTTGGGGATTATCTTGCACTGAAAAAATATTTAGAAGGAGATGAGTATAAGCTTGTTAATAGAATAGTTAAAGCTGGTATGGTTAACATTTCTGATATAGATAAAGATTTATATTGCAAATCAAAAATTAACTCTGTTGTTACAAAGGATATAGACAATTCAATTAAAATGCAACATATATGTGATATGACTAATAAAAATAGTAATATCAAAGAGATAATAAATGACATCACAATTACATTATATGAAGATTATCAGTTAAATATCAGAACAAATTATGGGGAAATTGAGAATGATCATTTTCCACCGTGTATGAATGCTATATTATATAAAATAGAAAACAATATAAATGTCGCACACCATGAGCGATTTTTTATGGTGGCATTTCTAAAGGAAGTTGGTATGTCGATTGAGGAAATTATATTGTTATTTAGTAAATCTCCAAAATTCAATTACAATCAAACCGCGTATCAGATTCGGCATATTATAGGTGAAGAAAATTCTGAGAAATATGTTGTTCCCGCGTGTGCAACAGCTAAAACATATGGATATTGTAATTGTGGTGATAATAAATTATGCACTAAAGTAAAACACCCACTTGGATTTTATATCGTTGCAAAAAAGAAAATAGATCACACTTCTTATGGTTCAAAGCGCAAAATCATTTCTGTCAAAGATGAATTGCCAACAACTGCGTAAACCCATTGTCTGCATAAACTTTAATTATAGTGGATGGAGATAAATAAATATGGATAAAAAATATTATAAAGATATTTATTTCAAATATTTAGTTTTACTTATTATTATAGCCACAGCATTGAGATTATATTGTATTGGGGTCAATTCTTTGTGGTTAGATGAAGTTAGCACATACGGGTTTTCAAAAGATGGATTTATTGCTGCATTTGATTATAGCCTTGGTGGGGAATACAATCCACCGCTATATTATTGGTTTACATATATATCATTAGTTATCTGCTCTTTATTTTCAGGATTGCAGCAGGAAGTTGTTTTAAGATTACCAGCAGCTTTATTTGGAATTTTATCTGTTCCTGCAATTTATTATTTGGCTCATGAAATGTTTGACAAAAGAGTTGCTATAATTTCAGCAACATTCATGACGTTTTCTGGATTCTTAATATATTATTCTCAGGAAGCTCGTGTTTACACTTTAAGTATGTTTTTATATATAATATTGTTATATTATTATGTTAAGAGCTATAAAACGGGCAGTGTTAAAAATTGGGCTATTATGGGCATCGTTGCTTCGTTATGTATCTGGTCACACTTTTATATGGCAATTGGGTTGTTATGTATTGCAATTCATTATATCGTTATGTGTGCTATTGATAAAAAGATTGATAAAAACTCTCTCATCCCGGCGCTTGTATTTTTAATTACATCAGCACCCGTATTTTTAATATTAAATAATCTTTTTGTAGAACGTGTATCGAAAGATATTACATGGGGATTTGATGGTCTTACACTGCTTGTTAATTTTGTATACTTGAATCTTGGTATGGATCTGGTTACGATGTTAATATTTTTTGTTGTTGGAATCGTGGGGTTAAAATGTATAAATGATAAATGTAGTAAGTTTAATTTGCTTTTAATTATTATTCCATTGTTTATTACATTTATCCTTAGTTATTACATGTCAGATGTTATTGATTTAAATCCACGCTATTTATTATTCATATTACCATTAATTGCTATTTGTATTGCAGCGTTTGATTTATCATTGCGGGATAAGAAACACGGAGAATCATTATATGTTATATTTATAGTTATACTCATCGTTGTTAATATACCGTTTTTAACATCATATTATACATATCCAACGAAAACAGATTATAATCAAATATCAGATTATATTGTTGGGGTTGATACTGCGAATATCATTTTAATGCCACAGAGTGAAGGGAAAGTATTTGATTATTATTTGGGAAGCAATCATAATTATGCTAATAATTTAACAGAACTTAAAAATAAAGCAAATGGAGATGCATTGGTTATGGTTACAAGTGGAATTATATTTGGTAGCAATTCTGGAAATGTAGATGTTTATACATGGTTAAATGATAATGCAAAACTTGATAAAGAAATTATGAATGTTAAATTTTATATTTTTGATAATAAAGATTATATATCGTGATGCTTGATGTGTATATTATGGTAATAAATATGATTAAAAAAATATTAAAAATCATTGTCGGGGAAAGATTTAATCACAAATCTATTTTAACTGAGCGCGGTGATTGGGAGAAACATGAAAATGAACGCTGATGATAATGATTTTTTCAATCCAAGTATAACTGTCATATTGCCAACATATAATGAAAGATTCAATATAGGTGCTGCTATAGAGAAGATTAATAACGTATTTGAAAAAACAGCATTTACCGATGTAGAAATATTAGTGGTGGATGATAATTCTCCAGATGGGACACAGACTGTTGTAGAAAGCATTCAAAAGAAAGATTGTTATTGCAAATTGAATCTTATTGTCAGAATGGAAGATCATGGTTTGTCGAAATCTATTAACGAAGGATTTAAAAAAGCGAGTGGGGATATTATTTTTGTAACAGATGCCGATTTGCAACATGATGTGGAGATGATACCGTTAGTTATCAATTATTTTGCAATGTATGATGTTGTTGTTGGTAGCAGATATCTGGAAGGTGGAGGAATAGAAGAATGGGGTTTGGTTAGGCGAATTATTAGTAAAGGTGCAACATATTTAGCAAAGTGTTTATTCCCAACATTAACCGACCCAGTGAGTGGATTTTTTGGTGTTAATAGATCAGTTGTAGAAGGTGTTGATTTTACTAAAAGTCGTGGTTACAAGATACTTATGGATGTAATTGAATATGGAAAATATGATGGTGATGTTTATGAATTTCCATATATGTTTAAAGCACGCAAATTTGGAGAATCTAAGTTAAAGAAGATGACAATGATTGATTTCAAATTGCAATTGTTTGAACTTATAAAACATGCTGTATTTAACCGAAATGAGTCGCACATATGGAAAGCGTGGGAAAAGCTTATTAAATTTGGCATTGTTGGGTTGAGTGGGGTGCTTGTAAATCTTGGTGGATATTATCTTTTTACAAGAGCTTTAAGTTGTAATATGTTCAGTTCTTCAATGGTTGCTATAGAATTATCGATTATAAGTAATTTCATCTTTAATAATTATTGGACATTTAAAGATAAATCTGAACGCAGTTTTACATATAGATTTGCATCATTCCAAGGTATATCTCTCATTGGTCTTGTGATTCAGATGGTGTCATTAGCATTACTTGTAAATTATATTGGTATGTATGATTTAATAGCATATCCAATTGCAATACTTGTAGCATTTATATTTAATTATGTTTTGAACACTCGTATAACATGGAAGGGAGCTTGATTAAAATGTTTACAAAAGATAAATATTATAAGTTATTTGTTATTATGTTGTTATCTTGCATGGTAACACTAATTGCGTTTGAAATTGTTAGTTTGTATGCTACGTATGATTTAACTATTTATTTTGGTTATCTTGAGAATATACGTGCTGGAATGATGCCGTATTCTGATTTTAGTATTGAATATCCACAGTTATTTTTGATATTTGTATTACCACAATATTGTCTTGCATGTTTGTTTGGAAATGCTGAATTATTTTATATAATTTTCATCGTTAGTACAATTATAATTTATTATTTTACAATACTTTTGATTTATAAAATATCTGAAGCAGTGTTTAATGATGAAAAGCGTGCGTATACTTCTGCGTTATTGTTTTCAACATCTATAGCATGTATATATTTTGCTACGAATAAGTATGATATATTTCCTGTATTTTTGATGTTGCTATCTTTATATCTATTAATGAATAAGGGGAATCATTTACAGTCATATATTGTTGCCACATTGGGAACATTAACGAAGTGGTTTAATGCTGTTATAATACCATTTTATATTGTTAAAGAAATAAAAGATGGAAAAAGTATTTTTGGAATATCTAAAAATATCATTGTTTCATGTGTAATTGGGCTGGTATGTGTTATTCCATTTGTTTTAATGAATTTTGAAGTATTTTGGACAACTTATTCTTTTCATTTCGGAAGAGGAGGATTGCCACACAGTTTACCTTATATGTTTCAATATTATTTAGGAATAGAAGCTGATATATTTAATGTTGTTTTTATAATTGCATTTATCATATTATTGTATAAATATTATAAAGATGAAAATACAGATTACAACTTATTAAAATACGTAGCACTTATTGTTACGATTTTTGTATTTTGTAATAAAGTATTTAGTCCACAGTATATCCTTTGGTTTGCTCCATTCTTGGCATTGTTGTTTGTAAATAATAAGAAAGAAATTTTTGTTTATTATTTAGCGCAGATTGTTGTTTTGATTGAGTTTCCCATTCTTGTTAATAAAATATATACGCTTGCAGATTATTCGACAATTTATGGTCAGATTTGGTTCATATTCAAATGGATTGTGATGTTTGTTGTGCTTTATTTACTTTTTAAGAATAAAGATGTTGAAAAATAAAATACTTACTTTTTTAGATACATTTAATATAGATTGCGTTACATATAATATAGATAATGAGCAAATATAATTTTGATATGCAGGGAAATCGAATTGATCATAATGCTGAAAAAGATGTGAACAGTGTTTTATTAAATAGAGTGAAATTATGTGAAATACCTGCGACCATTGGGGTTTGTGTGCTTATAGCAGCTATTATAGTTAGAATTTGTGGTAATGGTTTTCTTAGTTCAATTTTATTTATGATTGCGTTACCGGGCATGTTCGCAGGGGTTGGATTGGCATTATTGTTAACATATTAAATCCAAAAGTATTATATATTTTCAAAACAAATATATATAAATGAGTATGTATAACCTTATTGAAAAATGCGTTGATAATATTTTAGAGGATGCAAGGCTATCACCATCTTATTTACAACCAGCGTATTCATGCCGGATTAGTATTTACACCGGAGGTTATCATAGTAGAATGGCATTTAGAAAGCGTTATAGAAGTAGAATGGACATAAAAGACAGAATGGAAATATCAAAGGAATGGCGTCAAGCTGAAAAGGAATTGGAAAATGAATCACTCTGATTATATAATAGAAATAGAAAATGGCAACATATTTAATAGTGATTGCCAAACTCTTGTAAACGCCATTAACTGTGTCGGTATTATGGGAAAAGGTATAGCACTTGAATATAAACGAATATATCCACTCATGTTTAAGGATTATAAAAAACGATGTGATAATCGTGAAGTTTTGCCGGGAAAACCATATTGTTACATAGTTTCTAAAGATGCAAAAATAATTAATTTTCCAACAAAAGATCACTGGCGCTACCCTTCTCAATTGAATTATGTTGATAACGGTCTTATTTTGATAGAGAGGGTGCATCATATATGGGGAATAAAATCAATTGCATTTCCTGCTATTGGATGCGGTCTTGGTGGGTTAGAATGGGAAGATGTTAGAGGGTTGATTTATAAACGGCTTGGTAATATTGATATACCAATTGAATTATACTTGCCACTTTAGTTACAAAAGATTTATATAACAAAACATCAATTTTTAATACGTGATGTTTTATGGTATCGAAAAAAAAGAGTAGAATGAGTGATGAGAAAATTATTGAAAGAGCCAATTTAGTTGCAGAATCTAAACAAAATCATATGGATGACATGAGTGATATATTTTTTAGAAAGATGATGGTAGGTGAATTAATTGATGATTATTATAAAATGGGTAGGCGTATAAATAATATTTTACCGGGAAGAAAATCAGAAGCTGAAGTTAAAAAGAATTTGTTTGAAATGCTTGTGAAAATGCATGATAGAATACAAAAAGATATCACTATTATAAGAGATGCTATTTATAGAGTGAATACCGCCGCTGATATATTAAATTCTATGGGGTTAACGAAAACAATTGGTGGAAAACAAGTTGCATATGAAAAATTAAATGAAAAAGATATTTTAGATAAAGAAGATATTGTTACCATTAGAGTGAATGGTAAGGATAAAGAGTTTAAATTCACAACTATCGATTTACCAACACCTGATGCATTATTGAAATCTGGAGATCGTCTTGATGAACCTCTTGTGTATGGTGATGAAACTGAACGTAAAAGAATGAAATATGCTGCGAAACCAACAAAACGTATGAATCTTAAGAATAATTCCGCGATGTCATTTGGAACGCGCGTGATCAATAATGCAACAAAAAAATCTGGAACGGGACGAATTGTAAATAAATTTAAGAAATAATCAATATTTAAATATCATATTTTTTTCTGTCTTGTAATTCTGCTATTTTTCCCGCGTTCCAACCACTTACGGAACTGAGATAACCTGTGATTCTTGAAATAGGTGTAACTCCATCATGTTTTCCACACACCGGGCATATAGGTGCACCACATATTTCACAAAAAGCAATGCCACTTACGATGTTATGAGTGCATTTCTCTATGGTATCATTAGAACACATTAAAACAACTTCGTTACCACAACATGGGCATATACCGTTTATAAGTTGTGATTCTTTTAAAATATGATAGCATTTGTGACATTTGTAGTATGGCTCATTGCATTCGGAGACTTTTGTATATTCTTTTGACATGTTTAATACCTCTTTTTGCGAAAATATAATGAATTGATAAATTATACTGTGCTCTACTATATGAAACTTCAAAGCACTTAAACATATTTATTTGATTTTACACTCGTGATAAAGCGCACTAGATCGTGTTTAGAATTTACACAAATGTTTATATTGATTGAGAACTAAAATATATATGTATTATAAAGTGTGTTTGCACAATTAGACAAGCAATGCATTTATATAAAAAATAAAAAGGTGATTAAAATGGCAAATTATGTAATATCAGATACGCATTTTGGATCAGAAAAAGTAATCCGTGTGCACAACAGACCGTTTATTGATTCTAAAGCAATGGATTACTTTATGGTTACAAGATGGAATGAGATTGTTAATGAACGTGATACAGTTTATTTCATTGGTGATTTTGGAAATAAAGAAATGATGGATAAACTGAATGGAAACATTATATATATACGTGGAAATAATGATGATTTTGGAATACATTATATGTCTTTAAAATACAAACATGAAAAGTTTTATATGGTTCACATTCCAAATCACGTTCCTAAGAATTGGAATAAGTATAAATCGTGGCTGTTACATGGTCATTTACATAATGATAATATATCGAAATATCCTTTTATCAATGGGATGCAGAGAACCATTAATACAAGTGTTGAAATGATAGGTTACAAACCGATTTCATTAGATTATATTTTGTCGCTCAATTATGAATATATTAAATATATGAATTATTCAGATAGTAAGATCATCTGGAAGTCTGCGAGCGATATCGAGTTTGGAAGAAATGAAAGTGAAATGTTAAGAAATCAAAAGAATAGTGATTAATGTGGACAGATATAACATCAGTGTTTTAAATGATAAAGTGTATAACAAACAAATAGCCATATTTTTGTTTGTTTTATTTATATTGTTATCAGTTTGTTCTCCCGGTATATTTTTAAATGATGAGTGGGTATTTACAAATCAATTGTCACAGCTTTCAGATGGAGGTGATTTGATATATAATGATGGTAAGTATGGTTATTTTGAAAATGGAGACATAAGTAATTATTTCAGTGTGAGAAATAATGTTTTGGTTTATTCTTTAGCATTTCCTCTGGTAGCGACACCAATTCATTTTATGTTTGGTTTTATATCTGATTTAACTGGTGGGGATGTATCATTATTTTTTAATATTATATATTTGTTATCTGCACTGTATTTGGTGTATTTTGTCGTGGCGCGTATTTTTAAATTTAATGTTCTTGAATATTTAATGACATCCATAGCTTTCATTGGGTTTTCTATATTTATTTTGACAAATTGCAATATTATTTTGTTTTCAGGCGCTCAGAATATACCTTCAGAGGTGTTATCGTTATGTTTTACAAATATCCTGTTGTTCTCTGTGCTGTCTGTTGTTATTTATAATATAGTTGTTAATGTGATTGAAGATAAAACAATGCAGTTATTTACAACATTTGCAGCGTTGTTTACCGGCTCATTATTTTTTTGGGCTACTACATGTAAAGATCATGTATTTGTTGCACTTATTATCGCATTAATTGTGCTATTCATAATTAAATCAAAAGAGGATAACAGATATTATGCATTGTCGGTTGTGTTTAGCGGTCTTTTATTATGGATTCGTCCTGAAATTGGATTTGGGATTTTTATTGCAAACGTATTATATATAATGTTTATATCCAAATCATTTAAGAAACACGTAGCGATGTTTGGAATTGTTTATCCATTGTCTTTATTTCCGTTTTTTATAAACAACTATATTATAACTGGTAATGTGTTGAAGCATCCATTTCTTATGGGTAACTCTCAATATGGGGAAACGTGTGTAAGTAGTCTTGGAAAATTGGTTGTTGCTAGCAATCCAATTGGAATATTAGATCCATCCCGAATAATGAATTGTATAAATACATTTGTAATGCCTCATAATGGTGGAATGAATTTAATTTTGCCATTTGGGGTGTTTATGATTGCTATCTTTTATATAAGGAAGAATATTGGTAGGAATGAAAAGATTTTGCTTGTGTTTGGACTCTGTTCTATTATTTATTATACATTTCATATATTTAGCGGGATGCATATGGATCAAGGTATACTCCCAGATATGCGTTATTATAGTCAATTTTACATCTTTGCAACTATATTTGGTTTAAGTGTGTTGAATAGAAGTGTAGAGTTTGATGCTAAGAAAATGATATATTGGTTACTGTTATCTATTGGATTATTTGTTCCTGTGTTATTGCTTATATCCAATCTTTTTATAGAAGCATTTGGTCAATCATATACGGGATTTATACAGTTGTGCAATGTAGTTAGTATAGTTATATTTTTGTTAATTATATTATCGTTGGTAAGTTATAGAAATAATAAGGAAAACAGAAAATATGAAATTCTTATACCAGCTATGTTTGGATTGATGATAACGTTACAAATTATACTTGTTATTGTATATAGTGATGTTAAAATGAATGGTTATCCATTTTTAACAAATGTTGGTGACTTTTTATACGGAGTTATATTTATAAATTGAAATTAAATTAAATTCTTTTATTTTTGTGCAGTTTTTATTTAAATAGTTTGAAACCGCATCATTTCCATTTGTGTATTCAGCCACACCAGTTTTTACAATCCATGTATTTTTGCTTATGTTATTTTTTAAACTGTCAAGATCATAGGGGGCAAATGAAAGAACAGTCATGTCACCTTTATAATAATGAGTTAGGCAACCTTCTCTGGTTATTGGCATTATGATTATTTGCGTCTCATTTAAAGAGTTGTTTTCTAAATATTGTGCTGAAGAACGGTAGTCTATTTTATTTTCATCACAGGCAGCATAACAACCGGGAATAAATAAGAATATTATAAGAATTGTATATATTTGTTTTTCATTGAACTTTTTTGTTTTTATATGTAAGAGTGGATATGTTATCATTATAATGTAGAATGGTATAAAATATATAAGATAACGTGTAGATATATTTAAGAAAAATGTCAGTAGTGGTGTTATAACAAGTGGCAATAGAAACATGAGTTTGATTTGTGTATTTTTATAAAGCAGCAGTCCAGAGAAAAATAATAAAAATAAAATCACACCTGAAATAATATTCATACCACCGATTTCTGTAAAGTATTGTATTAAAATTTCAGACCAGTTTAAACCCCACCCAACATCTGAAGAGCTTTTTAATAGTAGCATATTGTAAAGTGGTATCAATAGTGGTGCAATTCCAAGAGCGTAGAGCACTGGTAGTTTTGCAGATCTCTTTGTCATCAGATAATGAATTAATAATGGTAATATGAAAATAAATCCAAAGAAATGCGTCCATGTTAATAAAATAAAGAATATAAATGATTTTTTATAATCTTCTTTTGTGTAATAATAAAATCCGACAGTGAATAATAATAAAGCAAGCGTATAACATCGCGCCTCAATTGAATAATATATATTAAATGGTAGTATTGTGAAAATAAAAGTGTTTAGATAAGATAGATTCTTATTTTTTGTTAACTCTTTTGATATTAGATATACGATTGGGATAGTTAATAATCCAAAAATTGAAGGTAAGAATCTTAATGTAAATTCGGATACTCCTCCCAACGTTATCATTATAGATTCAAATAAATAGAAGAGTGGTGGATTAAATTCTCCATTCATCATATAACCGAATGCAATATTATAAATTGTTCCGGTTGAATATTGAATGGTTGCTATTTCATCTGTCCATAAGGAATTGACTGAGATTGATGCAAATCTTATAAAAGCACCAATGATAATGATTGAAAATAAAATAATAAATTCTTTTGATTTTATGTATGAGGTCTTTAACATTTTTAATTATATATTTGCGTTATATAAATAATTTATCGTATTTTTTTGTGTTGTTTAAGTTGGTATCTTTGCTGCATTCTTTTAACTCCGCTTTCTTCAGATTCAGTTCCAAACCCAATTTTTAATACTTTTCCTAATTTTTCTTCTACGTTATTGTATTTTTGTTGTTTTGGTGTAACTCCTCCATTACGCATAGTTTTGAATCCATTTAAACATGCATCACTGCAAAAATTATAAGCGTCTGGTAATCTAGCCATTAAATTGTTATCTATTGGCATAATATATTCTCTTCCACACATTTGACATTTACATACCATAGTTCTAACATTCCTCTTTGTCATAATAAAAGTAATGTGTGGTGGGTATATTTAAAAGTTTTGTGGTTCATTTAAAATCTGTTATCTCTTCAACTAATAAGAAGGTTTTGTTTGATGGGAACTTCTTTATATAGAAGATTGATATACTGTGGTTAATGGTTGATAAAAATAATAGTAAAAGTGAATATGAGAAATTTATAGTCTCCAATGCGGCGTTCTCATTTTTAACATCTACGTGCTGTGTGGAATATTTACATGCCTTTATTAAAAATTATAATATGTGTTTAAAAGAAAATGGGGAAAAGATAGATGATCAAAAAATAGATATTGGGTTTATAAATATACGGGAAAATTGTTGCTGTGAACTTGAAAATTTGAAAAATATGAAATTAGCATTGTTCAAATTTATGCATCCAGATGATATGAAACATTATGATGATTTTATGGATGAGATTGAAAAGAAATTAGATGTCAAAAAAGAGGTTGAACAAGTATGATAAAAAACAATCGGATGGGTGTCCAGATATCCTCAGCTATAGATAGTTCTGTATCAATGCAAGATAATTCAAAAAAACTGTTGTATGATATTTTATTATATAGAGCTGAAGTTACTGAAAATTTAATCACTATATTACAATCTAAAATTGTTGATTTTTATGTTACAACGGCTTTAGAAGACAGGGAAAATAAAATTGTCAATATAATGAAAGATATAGATGAATTAATCGAGATGTTTTTAAAAATAATTGATGATGTAACACAATATGAAAGAATGGTATTGAGTCCAGATGTTAGTATATGTGAAGAAAATGAATGTGAAGTTACCAAATCAGTTAAAAAATCAAAATGTAAAAAAGTTGATTTAGCATATGAAGAAAATAAAAATGATTACCATACAAGTTATATATATTAACTTTTTTTAAATACATTTAATAGCAATTAGAACCAATAATGTAGGTATGCGTTCTTTGAGATATAGTGGTTTTGTGGTGGTTGCTGAATGAAGACAGAATTATTCATTTATAAGATGATGAATCTCTATAAAGATCACGAACCAACACTTGAAGGGATGATTGAAGCTCGTGAAGTTGGAACATCTCATGAATTTTGTGTTGATGATAAAGAAATTGAACGGTGGGGGGTTGTTTTTAAACTATATGATAATTATAAAAAATTTGAAAAAACAAATGAGGAGATTGCGTGCGCACTTTATGTAACATGTTTGTGGTATATTCACCTTTATATAAAATTACCAGAAGTTGAAGTGCTTCTTGTAAATGATAAAGGAAAAGAATCAATAAATTATGGAGAGATTTCAGATCATTTAATTAAAAAATATACGATTGTTACATTCGGAAATTTGCCATATCTTTTTATAAATGGTAAATATTATGAAGATAAAGGGCGAATTGAAAAGGATGTTGTTAAATTATTAAAGAAGTGTGAATTTTCTAAGACGCAAAAAACTGAACATATAGTAAAAGAAATAAAGTATAGGATACGCAAAGAAACAGCAAAATTTAGAGAGTATCCGTTTAACACCAAATCGAGATATTTAATTCCTGTTGAGAATGGTGTCGTTGTTCGTGAAAATATAAACGAATTATATCCACAATCTCCGGTTTGGGGCTTTACATATTCCCTCCCTGTAAAATTTGATCCAAATGCAGATACGACAGAAATAAGAGCGTTTATATGCAGTCTTGTTGATGATGCGAATGATCGGGATATTTTATTTCAGATTCCAGCTCATGCATTGTTACAAAATGAAGATTACACCCAATCATATCTATTTGTTGGAGATGGTGCAAATGGTAAATCAACACTCATTAATTTGTATACAGGATTAATGGGAGAGCATAATACCACATCTATTAGTTTACAGGAGTTAGTTGAAGATAAATATAAAACGGCAGAGTTACACGGAAAGCTAATGAATCTATATGCAGATCTGCCTTCAACTAGTTCCAAATCAATTGGTATTTTTAAGGTACTTACTGGTGGAGATAACATCACAGTAGAAAGAAAATATCAAGATCCTTTTACGTTTAAAAATAAAGCTATCTTTGTGTTTTCTGCCAATCTGTTACCAAAAGTGGAAGATGCAACAATAGCATTCTGGAGAAGATGGGCGCCGATTGAATTTAGTAAAACATTCAAGGTTGATGTGAATTTTAAAAAGCGACTCCTTACACCGGAGAATTATAGTGGTTTCTTAAAAATTGTGTTGGAATATATGGATAAAATTGATGAACGCAGAGATATTTATAGACCAGTTGGACAGAATAAGATAGAAATGATGTGGAAAAAACGATCTAACAGTGCATATTATTTCTTTGAAGAAAGTATGATTAAAGATCCAGAAGGATTTATTGTTAAGAGTGATGTTTATAGAAATTATATCCAGTTTTGTGAAGAAAATGATTTGACAACGACTTCAAAACAAAAACTTACCGAAGAATTTGAAAAACGAAATGTGCGGGGAGAACGTAGAAGTGTTGACAGGGAGCGCGTTCCGGTTTATGTTGGAGTTAGATGGAAAAATAAAGATGATGAATGTGAACCAGAAGATATAAATGATAGTGTTGACGATGATAGTGTTGATGATGCGCGAACACTTGATGAATTTGTGTGATAAAATATGTTATTACTTTCCATTTTTTAAGAATGATAAGTATAGATTGGATATAAAAAGATTCTTTTTTTATTTTACGGTTATTTTTTGCTCTATGATGGTTGCTACATATTTGTTTATGCAATATGGTGTGGATTTATTACCAATTGGGATATCGCAGTCTATTAATGATACTGTTGTGACATCTTATCAGGTTTATAATAATTCAATTAGTAATAAGGCGGGGCAACTTTTAAAAGAATCCGGTTTTATATTTGCAGTATTTATAGCATTTAATAATTTTATCTCATGTCTTATGTTAATAGCACTCGGTTATATTAAATTATATTCAAAAAAATATTTAAGGGAATTTTTCGATAAACATGGTGACGGGTATGCAAACAGATGGCTTGTGTATGGATTGATAACATATCAGGCGTTTATAATTGGTATTGTTGCCGGTCTGTGTGCATTTTATTTAACGCCACTGATTATAATTGTTGGTGTTCTTCCACATTATATATTTGAAATATTTGCAATAAGTTTAGCATGTGCAAGTGGATTTTATTTAAGGGGTGTAGAATATAGAAGATTGAGAGAATTTTTAAAAGTAATTGTTGTGTTAGTTTGTATATTGGTATTTTCTGCATTTGTTGAAGGATATATATCTGCTTCTCTTGTAAATTATTTCTTTTAATATTTTTTTCAATATAATAATGTTACCCAAAAATTTTTATATTATATGATTCATAGAACATAGTTATGGATCAAACAGATATAAATTCAATAGATACTTGGTATGCTAAAAATGCGTGCAATATTTTAGTAAAACTATATATGAAGTTGGGTGCTCGTAGGAAAATTTTTAGAACGGCACAGATGATTGGAGCAATTATGGATTTGTTAAAAATTCCGAACACACATAGAGTTAACAAAAGAGATCCATTGAATGTAAATCCAGATAGAGATGAAGCAGTATACATTTTCAATTTACTTAAAGCAAAGGGTGATATACGACCAGCTACTAAGAAATATGAAGGGAGTGGTAGTAATAAACGAACAATACAATATTATAGACTGGATAAATATAAGTTGGCAAATTGTAAAAGAAAATCACCGTATTATAAAAAAATACAATATAAACGAACGCAACAGGAGAAAACCGGCAAACTTGATTATAGAAAATGTGATTTACTTGTGACACTATATGCATATTTTAAAGACCAACCATTTACATATACGATGGTTAAAAATGTATTTGATGTCATAAACAATATGGAATCTGATAAATACAGAGAGAAAGAGTTATTATCAAACATAAGAAAGCGGTATGGTAATAAAGATTTATTAGATATCTGGAATGCTTTAGTTCAGAATGGAATGATCAAGAAATATAAACCGAAATCTACACTGAGAGAGAAGAGTCTTGAGAATGAATATAAGATAATTAAAAGCTATGTTGAATATTGCGCTAAAAAAATTTAAAAAAATAAAAAATTAATACAATTTTATATTACCGAATGTTTTATTCGATGATTTAGTTTGCTTTTTCTTTTGTGGTTGTTCTTGATTATCGTTACCAATTTTCTTCACACTCTTTACCGTAACACCTAACATTTCTGCTGCTGTTACACCCATTAATCCAGCGCCGACAACATTTGCAATTGCAGCTCCCCATAATACCATTCTTCATTCACCAGATTATTGTTAATATTAATACTATATAAATATTTCTAGTGAGTTGGATATGTTGGTGTTTTATCGAATATACGGAAGTGTTATATATACATTTTCACAATTGTAGTCATATGAAAAAGTTATTTAAATTATATAAATACAATGATAAAAATATTGAAGATTATAAGGAGACGAGTCATGATGAAATGGTTAAATTATATAATAAATCTTTAAAAGAACGAAAATCATTGTGGGATAAACTGATGGCTGGCTCTGGGTTTACTACTTTTATGTGGGCGGTTGGTGCGTTTATGACATATATTCGATTAAAACCAAGGGGGTGCAATCTCATAGCATTTTCAGAAGAAGTTAATGAAAAGATAGGTTTGAGTCAGTCGTATATTGATGCTATGTGGTTTGTTTTTGTAGTAGTTACTATTATGGCATTAATCTGTATTATATATTGTTGTTATATTTATGTAACTGAATATAAGGGGTATTCTAAAGATGTTTTGTTTTATGGAAATTTACTTATAGAAAAGTGAGATAATTGTAGTTTAATTGGTAACATTTATATAGTTTTGTTACCAAATAATAATGTATGAGTAAGCCTATTCTTATATGCATTGTTGGTGAAAGTGGAACGGGGAAAACGACAATTGCTGAAATAATTGAAAAAGATTATGACATCCATATGATTCCTTCGTGGACAGACAGATTGCCAAGATACGAGGGGGAGAATAGTCACACGTTTATCTCTAAAGAAGAGTTTGATGGTATTGATCGTGATGATATGATTGCGTACACTGAGTTTGGTGATAATAGATATTGTTGTTTAAAATCAGATGTAAGACCGATTAATACATATGTAATAGATGAGCGCGGCATTGAATATCTTGTTAAAAATTTTATGGATGATTATCAGATTATATCGCTTCGTGTTAAACGTGATATCAACAAAAGAAAAGAATATGTTGATGAAGAACGTATTAAACGCGATGAAAATATGTTTTATCTTCCCGATGCGTTTTATGATCATGTTTTAGCCAATGATTATGATACTATAAAGGAATTAAAAGAATATATAGAGGGTTATATGTTGACCGAATCACTTGTTCAAGAATTTCCAATGTTTTATTTTATAATTGATAGTGAACTTGATTCGTGTGTTATAAAGGAGATACTTATGCATATTTATAAAAAATATGTTGACACGGCTCCAAATACTACATATACAACTAATACATTAAATATATTTAAAGATTTTAAAGATTTTGGTAGTAAAAATAAATTTATTACAAGAATGAATGAGTTTGTTATTAAGAATGATGATAAATTAAAAGGTATATTTGACAGAAATGAAAATGATGAAAAATACTGTTTTATAAATAAACCAGAAGTTTTGTTATTATTTTATTTGATTGACAAAAATCAGTTTGATGCGTTTGATTTTGTTATGTTATATTTAGATTATTTTGCTGATAATGATTTGACAATAATGATGTTAATGTGGGGGTTGCCTCGTGATGAAGTTATGTTTTTTAAATTTTTATCCTGCATGAAATTTATGAGGAGTAAACAATGAGATCTGTATATTTATCGTCAAAACAGTATCTTCTTTTAGAGGAGTTTTACAATGGCAGGATCGCGCGCGTAGTAGAAGCTAAGAAAATTTACGAGAAAGATAGGTGGGCATTTGTAGAATTACTTGGAAACAATGTTGAATTTATTGATGGCAAATCTATTATTAAATTAATCAATGAAGGATATGTTGAAATTTTTGCAGATGATGGATTTACCAAAATGAAAATTACCGGGAAAGGTAAATCTCTTATTTATAATAACAGTGGAATTTGAACAATCCACCATTTTTCTTCACCAACAATAACATTTATATCCTTTAAACGCATATAATATCTATACATCATTTGGAACGTCAATGGTGTGGGAGTTAATTATGAATAATAAAGATGCTAAAAAAGCAATTATTGAAAAATTTAAATCGAAAGATATTGAATTAAATGAAAAAGAAGTCGAAGACAAGTTATTTAATCTTACAGAAAACTTCTGCATTCCAGTTAAAGAAGCAAAAGATGCTGTTATGAAATCGTATGCCAAAGAGCACAAGATTAAGCTGTATGACGAAAGATCATCAACTGTTTCAAAGGTTCGTGAAGTTGATATCGCTGGAACATGGGTTAATGTTGATGTTGTATGTCTAAAAGCTATAAAGCCACATAGTGATAAAATTTATGCTACGGGCGTTCTTGCTGATGAATCTGGTGAAATTCCGTTTACAGCATGGGCACGTAAAAATAGTGGAACAGCTGATATGTTTCCAAAGTTTTTCGAAGGACACTCTTATAGAATCAGTAACGCAGTGATTAATGAATATAATGGTGTAATGACACTTTATATGAATAGTGTTACAAGTGCTTTTGATCTTGGAAAGAGTGATGGTAAAATTAAGACTGAAGTGATTGACATTAGTAATATTGTAACCGGTCTTAATACAATTGAAGGAAAGGTAGTTAAGGTGTTTGATTCAGATGCCGAGAAAATTGCCTCAACTGGTATTATTGGTGATGAAACTGGCACTATTAAATATACAATCTGGCAGTCTAACGCTCCAAAGATTAATATTGAAGAAGGAAAGTGTTATCGTATGGAGCGCACATTAACAAGCTTATATAATGACAAATTATCGATTATTGCAAACGATTCTGTAAAAGAAATTAAGCGTGATATTGAAGTAAAATCCAACGAGCGGGAAATCATCGGCATTGTTGCTAATGTAAAAGAGAAGAATTCGGGCATTGTCCATCGCTGTAAGGTTGCCGATTGTAAACGACTTCTTGACAGGCGTATGATGTGTGACGCTCATGGAAAACAAATTGATTATGATTCTGAATTAAGGGTCAGTTGTATTGTTGATGATGGAAAGGATACGTTCTATGCTACAATTAAACAGGATGCTATTGAAAAGATTGTAGGGTTTAACTTTGATTACGCTCAGGAATTTTTGAAAAACAATCCTATCGGAAACGAAGAGTTGTATGCAAAAATTGTTGATGAAATCATTGGCAAGTATTATAAGTTCAAGTGTATTGATTTCGGTACGAATCTTGTAGTTATTGATGCCGAAACAATGCCATACGATGAGTTTGTTGAATACATTGGAAAGATTGATGTAAGTGAACAGAAAACACTTGAGGAGTGTGATTAAAATGGCTAACAAAACTGAATTTAAGAAAAGACCAGTAGCAGAAAGAATGTTTGCGGTTGAATATAAGGACTCGTCTCATACGGAAAAGGATGAATCAGATCTTAAATCACCTAGATATGTTATCACTCCACTCGGTCTTGAAGTAAATCGTGTTTTTATCGTTGGAACACTGATGAAAAGGGAACAGGGTAAGGATAAAAATGGCAATGTATTCTACAAAGCTGTTGTTCTTGATGGTACTGGAACATATTTTTTATCTGCGAATAGTTTTGATAAAGATGGTATGAATCAGATTTCAATGATTGATGTGTCAGAATCTCTTAAAGTTGTAGCTGTTATTGGAAAGGTAGCTGTGAATAAGACTGAGGAAGGACGTGTTTATAGACAGGTTCGTATCGAATCTATCACAGAATCCAATTTGGAAACCAGAAATATGTGGATTCTTGAAACAGCTAAACTTACATCTGAGCGTATGAAAAATGTGCGAAATGGTGATGTAGCCAAAGTTAAGAAATATTATGAAAAAGTAGACACTACCAAATACGAAGAATCCATTATGGAACTTCTTAATACTTTTTAATTTTTTTGGATTATTATGAGAACTCAAAAAGAAGAGTATTTTTTAGATCTTGCTCTTAGGTGTGCAAGACAAGGAACGTGTTTAAGACGTAATTTTGGTGCTATTATTGTAGACGCTCATAAAACAATCGTTGCATCGGGTTACAGTGGTTCTCCAGCAGGGACACCACATTGTAAAACATGCTGGAGAGAAGATAATAATATCGAGTCTGGTAGCAATTATGAGAAATGTAGATCGGTTCATGCAGAACAGAACGCACTATTACAAGCTGGGAAGAGTGCGCGTGGATGTGATTTATATTTAGCTGGATACGATGTTAAAAGTGGTGAAGTTGTAGCTGGGAAACCATGTTATATTTGCACCAAAATGATTGTGAATGCTGGTATAAATAAAATTATTGTTTATGATCCAAAGTCGATTTTGAATTATGTTGTTTATATACCAGAAGAATTGTTTAAAATATATGATAAACAGATATTTACGCTTAATGCTGGGAGTGGTTATAAATGAGTAGAAACGAAGATTATGAAAATTATAGAGAAGAGATTAAAAAAATATGTTTAAGATGTAAGGTAGGTGTGGTAAATTGTCCACATTATAGTGCATATAAAGGAAATCCTGTAGACTGTAATATTATACGTGAAAAACTTAAATTATAATAATATGAGTAAAGTATTTATTACTTTAGATATATTCATATATTATGGCTAAAAAACTTGTTGAAGATTCTCTATCAAATCTTTTTTCAACAACAACGATGGATTTAATACTTTGTGGTAAAAAGAGGTGTTTTTCCCATCGTAGAGAACAAGGAAAAATAGGAGATGTTATAGATTTTAATGGGTTGAAATTAAATATAATCGAAATATGGTATGGGACATATGGTTTTGCAAGAATGCGTTTGTACAGGCTTGAAGGATTTGATAATGTATCGGAATATGAGAAATACATGGTGGATCATATGAAACAGATAAACAATAATGATGTGCTCTATCATCATTTTTTCAGTATTGTTGTAGATGATCCTGAGAGTTTGATTATTGAAGAATGATCATAACATTTTAATATAGAACTGTATAATTACACTGCATGAGAAAAATATTAATATTATTATTTTTATTAACATTATTTATAGCACCATGTCTTGCTTACAATGAGACATATTTAACACCACAAGATAAATATGTATATCCAGAATCGTATGAGATATATGGTTACGCTCATTATAACAATGGAACTTTGGTAACAGATGGGAGTAAAGTTGTTGCATCAAATAAGTATGGTGTGGAAGTCGGGAAATCATATGTAAATGAAGATGGAAAATATGGAGTTGAGAGTCGAAAAATATATGATGAAAATAAACTAAGTGCTGATAGTGAATTTAATTATTATAATGCTGGTGGATATAGAACACTGGAATTTAATGACACAATATGTTTTTGGATTCACACAAATGAAATGAAAGATAAACTTTTTTTAAAAACTAATGAGGAAACAATCTTTGCATCGAATGAAATTATTTTTATAAATTTAACGATACCACAGATAGAAAATTCACAACTTAAGTATCCGAAGAACACTTACAGCCCACCTTCAGAGCCGTTTGTAGTTGATATGTCGAAGGTGATAAACCCAATTGACATAACGCCTGTTGCAAAAGACCCCTCTGTGACGGGGCTTGATATCAACACGCAGAACGACCCTAACGCAGAAAAAGAGGGGGGTGTGGTAGAAACACCTATGGATTTTGTGAATATTATACTAATTGTGGTATCTGTGATAATAATTTTAGTTTGTGTAATATTTATTTTAATTAGGAAGGGAATAATTGAATATGACAGGGGAAATAAAATTAAAAGAAGTAAGCCGATCAGGAAGAAGAAAAGCAGACTTAAATTTTTACATAAAGTTGACAATTCTTTTGATGAAGATTTAGTGGCACTGTGTGAGTATGCAAATTATATGCATGATGATGTTGAACCGGATATTTTGGTGTTGTGGAAATATTGTAATTTCTATGATAAAAAATAGAAACTATTATATTCTTTTCCACCCAATTATATACTTAATGTCAATACGGATGAGTGCTGATAATATTGAATATTATGGGGGGTATAGATGAAAATTGGATTTTATAATTATTATCATGTGTATAATAATAATAAAATGTTTATAGATCAAACCTCTCCCATAGGTGATGATTTATGTTATCCATTTGTATATTTATATGAATATGCAAAAAATTTAGGTATTCATGTTTCAACAATTGATACCGAACCTTTAGAAAGTTATGATGCTATAGTTTTTCTTGACTTTCCAAAGAAGAATAATATATATTTTAAGAAGCTCATTAAAACAAACTTTAAAAATTTATTTTTAGTTTTGTGCGAATCGGAAATAATTCGCCCCAATAATTATGATATTGAGAATCATAAATATTTTAAAAAAATTTTTACTTGGAAAGATAGCTTAGTAAATAATGAACAATATTTCAAGTATTTTCTTCCAAACAAAATTCAAGTGTTTGATACATTAGATATAAAAAATAAAGAAAAATTAGTTGCTTTAATTGCGGGGAACAAACGCAATTCACACCCCAAAGAATTATATTCTGAAAGAATTAATGCAATTCGGTGGTTTGAAAAAAATCACCCTGATGATTTTGATTTATATGGTTTTGACTGGGACGAATACAAATTTGGTAATAAACTGTCATTATTTAATCATAATAAGTTAAAATTTATTAGAAAATATATAAAGAATAATTATCCATCATACATTGGCTTTGTTGAATCTAAACACAATACTTTAAAAAAATATAAATTTTCAATTTGTTATGAAAATGCTATAGATATTCCCGGTTATATTACTGAAAAAATATTTGATTGTTTTTTTTCAGGGTGTGTACCAATATATTTGGGATCGAAAAGTATTTATAATTTGATCCCAGAAAATACATTTGTAGATAAAAGAAAATTTGGAACATATGAAGAGTTGTATTCATTTATTTCACAGATGTCTGATAATGAATACTTGACATATGTTAAAAATATAAATGATTTTTTAAATTCTGATAAAATAACTCCTTTTAGTGCTGAGTGTTTTGCAGAGACGTTTATCTATCAGATCAATATGGGTGTGAATACCATTGAATAATACCCCTCTTGTAAGTGTTTGCATCCCCGTTTTCAATGGAGAGAAAACAATTGATGAAGCAATTCAGTCAATTATTAATCAAACATATCAAAATATTGAAATTATTGTAAGTGATAATGCATCAACAGATAAAACATTAAAACAGCTATCTCGTTATAATGATCCTAGAATTTTGATATATCACAATAAAATTAGCACTAGTAATGGTGAATCAAATTGGGATAAGTGCATTGAATTAGCTAATGGAGAGTATATTGCAATTTTTCATGCTGACGATGTATATTCTCCAGACATCATTGAAAAAGAAGTTAAAATGTTTCAAAAATATCCAGACATTGGTGCAGTTTTTACAGAATTTAATGTTATTGATGAAACTGGAAAACAAACTAGTGTATGCAAACATATACCAGAATTTAAAGGAAACCCCACTTTAAATAGGGAGACAGTCTTTTTAAATTTGTTGAAATATGGAAACACTTTTTTGTGTTGTTCGAGTGCAATGGTAAAAAGTGAGATTTATAAAGATTTATATCCATTTAAATATGATGAATTTTGTTCGTCTTCTGATTTAGATATGTGGTTAAGAATTCTTAATAATCACAATATTGTAATAATTGATGAAAAATTAATGAATTATCGCCACAGTAAAACACAAGGTTCAGCAATAATTAACCGTCTTCGGATTGAAAAAAGAGATAAATATAAAGTAATTGATTATTATTTACATGGAGATTTTAAAAATTTAAAAATCAGTTTATGGGTGTTAATTAATTATAATATAAGATTATACTGGGATACATTGTGTATTATTAAAAATAAGTTAATTGTCGGCATTATGAAAAAATAAAAGATTACTTTATTGAATATCTTTTTGATAAAATTGTCAACCGTGAATTTAAATATTATAATTTCTCAGAACATTTATATAATAATGCGTCGAATATTGTTTAATGAAATAAAATATGATGATCGAATTTAAATATTTTAAATGTGGTTTGTATAATTCAATGTTAAAACATATAACTAATTTTAAAATACAAAACAAAATAAAATTTATAGACTTTATACCACCAATAGTATTAAGAGTGCAACGTAAATTTTTATCGTTAATTAATCAAAAAAATATTCAATTGGAGCCTTTTGTCCACCCCATAATAAATTCTTATAGTCAATTTCAGGAAGATTTAATGATAGATGTTTTATTAAATAATTTACAAACTGGATTTTATGTAGATGTGGGTGCTAACGATCCCACTTTTTTAAGCAACACCCAACGCTTTTATTCAAGGGGCTGACAAGGAATTAATATTGAACCAAACCCCGATGCATTCAAAAGGATTATTGAAAATCGAATACATGATATCAATTTGAATATTGCTATTTCTGAAAATGTAGAAAATCTTACGTTTTATTTAATTGGTGATGAATCTACTGTTTCTACATTAGATTATTCACAAGCAATTAAAATGTCTAAAATATTAAATTTGGATATTGCATTAACACTTGTAAAATGTATGCCGTTATCTAAAGTGTTTGACACTCAATTATATAATAAGCATATAGATTTTATGTCAATAGATGTGGAGGGGCATGAATTGGCTGTTTTAAAAAGTAATAATTGGAAAAAGTATCGACCAACATTGATAATGGTTGAGTTAAACATCAAAACAAAAGAAATATTATTATATATGGATAAACAGGATTATTTGTATGTATATAGTAATCATTTAAATGCATTATTTGTTGATAAAAAAACCAAAGATACAAACATATTATCTAATATTACATGGGATAAGACAATTTAGTTAACTCTATTTTTTCATTTTTAGAAAGTATTATATCCTTTTCCACCCAATTATATACTTAATGTCAATACGGATGAGTGCTGATAATATTGAATACAGCAGAGATTATCATGAAGGTGGTGGTTCAGAGCCTATAATTCACGTTTTTGGTCGAGATGACAAGGGAAATTCTCAGCGCGTTGATATACGTGGTGTTAGACCATATTTTTATATAAGAACAGATTATGCATATTTAAAAATACTTGTAGATTCAGATCCTTTCATTGTGGATTATGAAAAAGAGCCTTATATTGATATCTACGGGAATGAAGTGTATAAAGTTTTTGTAAAAGATCCATATGAAATCTATCTTGCAAAACAAAGATACATGCACTATGAAGCTGATGTGCCATTTCCAGATAAATTTGTTATAGATAATAATATTAAATATGGTATTGAAGTTGATAAAAACGATACAACCATAGACAATCTCAAAGCGATAGATTTAATAACACCATTAAGATATAATATAATTGATATTGAAGCTGATGACAGTGATGGATTTCCAGATCCAAAAGACAATTGTATTAATTGTTTAACTGTGTATGATTCATTCGATGATAAATATTATGTAATGTTCTTGATCAATGCAGATAATAATGATGTTTCTGAAGAATTTTTATTAAAAGAATTTCCTGAAGATCTTCGATTAAAAACAAAGTTATATACATTTAGATCTGAAGTTGATTTGCTCAAAACCCTTGTTAAATTAATCACAAATTTAGATCCAGATGTTTTAACAGGTTGGAATTTCTCGCCCGCTGATGGTAGTGATGGGTTCGACATGCCTTATATTATGAAGAGAATGATGGCGTTGGGAATAGATCCTATGGATATGGGTAGATTAAAAGGCACGTATAAACCACGTTATCCATCTGTTCGTGGCAGGGTTTCATTTGATCTTCTGACGGCATATAAAAAGCTACTTGCCGGTAGAAAACAATCATATCGTCTTGATGCTGTAGCTGAAGAAGAACTTGGTGAGAGAAAGGTGCATCATGAAGGGTTGTTATCAAGTATGTGGCGTGATGATCCAGCAAAATTCATTTATTATAATGTGATTGATGTTAAACTTTGTGTAGGGATCAATAATAAATACAACATCATTGATTTTTATAGAATGTTAGCTAATTATGTCGGTTGTAAAATGGATAGAACATTTCAGAAATCAAAGCTTATTGATATGTTCTTACTTGAATTTGGACATGGTAAAAGTATATTTCCATCAAGTCCAGATTACAAACCAGAGGATAATGCATTTAAAGGTGCGCTCGTTATGGATGCAGCTACCGGATTATTTAATTGGGTTGCAGTATTGGATTTAACCTCGTTATATCCAATGATCATGATGACATTGAACGCTTCTACCGAAACCAAATCTGAAGATGGTGAATTAGTAGCTCCAAATGGAATCAGGTATAAGAAAGAGCCTGATGGGTTAACCAGAAACATTATGGACTATCTTTTTGAAGAAAGGAAAACACTTAAAAAGAAGAGAGATTCATACACTGAGAAAGATCCAGAGTATGTATTATATGATATGCAGCAGCGTGTAATCAAAGAAATCATGAATACATATTATGGTGCGAGTGGTTATCTTAAATTTAGAACAAGAGATAAGGATGTTGGAGCGAGCGTTACATCTGTTGGTCGTGCTTTAATCGGTTATACCAGAGAAGTTGTTGAAGAAGCTGGATACAGAGTTATTTACGGTGATACTGATTCTGTTATGGTTTTGATGAATTCAACTTCAAAAGAAGAAGCATTAGAGAAAGGATTCGCTCTTGATAAAGTTATAAATGACAGTTATGACAAGTTTGCTAAAGATGTTATAAATGCAGATAAACATTATTTCAGTATTAAATTTGAAAAATTATATAAAAGATTTTTACAAACAGGGAAGAAAAAAAAGTATGCTACGAGTTTAGTTTGGAAAGAAGGTGTCGATTTTGATAATAAAATTGATATTGTTGGATTTGAATACACGCGCTCTGATCAGTCTGCTATATTAAGAGAAGTGCAGAAAAATATGATTGAGATGTTAATTAATGGTGTTGATAGAGAGATAATTATTAAATACATCAGAGAGTGTGTTGGCAAATTTTTAAATTCAGAATATAATTATGAACAGATTGGTGTTCCCGGTGGGCTTGGAAAGAGTATAAAAAATTATGAAAGTAAAACGTCGCATGTTCGTGGCGCTGAATACTCTAATATATACCTCAAGACGCATTTTAAAAGAGGGAGCAAACCCAAGCATTTGTATATCAAAAACGTTCTTAACACGTATCCAAGAACCGATGTGGTATGTTTTGAGTATGCTTCAGATATTCCAAGTCAGTTTATTGTTGATTATGATGTGATGTTAGATAAAGCGTTTAGAAAGCCACTCGAACGTATTCTTGTTGAAGTTGGTATATTGTGGAGTGAATGTGTGCCGAGTATTACAACATTGGATATGTTCTTTTAATATATTCGTTATCGCAACAAACTTTAAATATTCAAACCACCTATATCACTCATGGATACTACTATATTACCATCCTTTGGTGAATGGGCAGCTACGCAGAGTTATCAGTTACCTGTTGGGGATTTCATTATAAATCTCGTTTTTGCTTTCATTCTTAGTTCTGTATTAGCATATTTTTACGTTAACTACGGAACGTCTCTCTCTAACAGAAAGAATTTTGCAAGCAATTTCATTCTTTTAACTATTACAACAATGTTTATCATTACTGTTGTAAAATCATCATTAGCGTTATCACTTGGTCTAGTTGGCGCTCTCTCTATCGTCAGATTTAGAACGGCAATCAAAGAACCAGAAGAACTCGCATTTCTCTTTATTTGTATAGCCATTGGTCTCGGTATCGGTGCAGATCAAAGAGTTATTACACTTGTGGCTGTTCTTGGGCTTCTTCCTCTTATCTATCTACGTTATAAGAAAAAGCATACAGAACACGCGGGAGATAACTTATTTATTACAATTTCAAGTGATAAACCTGAAAAAATAACTCTCCACGAAATTACAGAAATATTGAATGAACATTGTAATATTATAAATTTAACTCGATTTGATGAAAGTAATGAGACTTCTGAAGCAACATTCTATGTAGATTTAAAGGATGCAGATTCACTTGAAAAATTACGAAATGATATAATGGTTCGTTCTGAAGCAGCTACAATTTCATTTTTGGATATGGGAGTATCTATATAATGAAACTTAAAGATGACAAAAATAATAGTAGTAAAATACAAAAATATCTATCAAATTTTAATAATTTAAAACACAAAGATTATTTACTTTTGGCTGTAATGAGTGTTTGTATTTTATTGATTTTTTGTTTTGGGGTTATTATTACTTTTGAACAAATTTATAATTTTGATAATGATGAAGAACATTATGATTTTTATCTAACCGGGGAGAATATATTATATTTATTAAGTATCAATATAAATGGGGATGCTCCGCCACAAAAATTAACAATTAATATAAAAAACAATGACTTCCAAAAAATAGCATATAAACGAGAGGTTGCACTTCAACTTGGAGTTTTGTTTGCATCTGATGAAGATTATGTTCCAGCGACAATTACTATTGGAGATAAAACTGTTAATGTCAAATTAAGACTGAAAGGTGACTGGACAGATCATTTAGAAAGTGATAGATGGTCATTTAGAATTAAAGTAAAAGATGATGAAACAATCTTTGGTATGAAAGAGTTTTCAATTCAAGATCCATCGACCAGAAATTATGTTATTGAATGGTTATGGGATCAAATAAATGAAGAAGAAGGTCTTATGACGAAAAGATATGATTTTGTTGATGTTACAATTAATGGAAAAGAAAAGGGAATTTATGCACTTGAAGAACATTTTGATAAGATATTAATTGAAAACAATCAATATAGAGAAGGTCCAATACTAAAATTCAATGAAAATTTTATGTGGATGTCATTTTACGAGAATAAATCATTTTCTTCTTGCTATTTATCTGCGGAAATAGATTCATTTCAAACAAAACAAATATTAAGTGATGAAAATTTATTTGCCCAATATATTCAGGCTAAAGATTTATTAGAGTCAGCACGTAGAGGTGATCTTAATGAATCAGAGGTTTTTAATTCAGAAAAGCTTGCTAAATACTTTGCCATTAGTGATTTGTTTGGTGTATGGCATGGACAGGCATGGCATAATCAAAGGTTTTATTATAATCCAATAATTATGAAATTCGAACCTATTCCTTTTGATGGTCTGGGTGGATTTACTACAGAAAAATTGTCTGGATTTTTTGAAAGAAATTATTGGTTTAATAACGATGTTTATTTTGCTGAAGAGTATATTTCACAATTAGAGAGGATATCTGAAGTTTCTTACGTTGATAATTTATTAGCTGATAACAAAGAAGAATTAGATCGATACAATAAAATTCTTTTTAAAGACAGCACCCGCTTATTTGACAATTCATTTTTATATACAAACCGAGAATTTATTCAAAAAGAGTTAAACCCGGTCAAATGTATTGACGCATATTTTGTTAGTTTAAATGAGTCGGATTTGATAATAAATATGGGAAATGTGCAAATACTCCCCATTGAAATTATTAATATTACAACTGGTAATGGATTAGAATTCACTCCAAAAGATAGTCGAATCATTCTTTATGGATATGAATACAATAATCTTATAGATCATCAAGAAATAATGTTTAAAATGCCACCAGATACATCATTAGAGTGCGTAGATACATCAGATTTAACAGTTACATATAGAATTCTCGGTCATAGCAGAATACGAACCGAATCAGTTATTCCGTGGGATGTTATATCAAAAGGATTCTCTAAAAATGATCCAATTCGTATGGATGCTAATATAGACGATTTTCCATTTTTCCAAGTAAATGAAGAGTTGAATGATATTTACATTCTTTCTGGAAACTGGATAATTGATTCTAATATACACATTCCAGAAGGATATACGGTTCATGCAGGTTCTGGAACAACACTTGATTTAAGAGATGGTGCAACAATTCTCTCATATTCGGCACTTAATTGGTGTGGTACAGAAGAAAATCCAATAGTAATAACGTCATCTGATAAAACAGGACAGGGTATTGTTATTCTTCAGACTGAAATCCCATCTGTATTATCATATGTTGTTTTAGATGGTCTTTCTGTGCCCGAATATTCTGGTTGGGGTCTTTCTGGAGCATTAACTTTTTATGAATCTGATGTGACGATTGATCATTCTGTGTTTATGAATAACAGGGATGGTGACGATATGTTGGATTTGGTGCGTTCAAAGTGTGCTATTTCAGATTCGGTTTTTTTCAATATTACCAGCGATGCGGTAGATGATGATTTTGGTAAAGGTCAGATAGTGAGAACAAATTTCATAAATATTGGTAATGATGCAATGGACTTCTCTGGAACTGATGTAATTGTGGCAGGGTGTAGAGTGCAAAACACAGGCGACAAAGGAGTTAGTGCTGGTGAACGTAGTAAAGTATCTATAGATAATTTAAACCTCTTAAAATGCAATGTGGGTATCGCGTCAAAAGATCAGTCTGAAGTTTCTATAAATAACCTTCAAATGTCGGATGGATATATTGGTTTCACTGTTTATCAGAAAAAATCAGAATATGGAGCTGCGTCAATTATCGGAAATAACATTCAGATAGATAGCATTGACATTCCTTATCTTGTTGAAATAGGATCTGTATTAAATATAAATGGTGAAAATATCATTAGAACAGAAGATGATATTTATGATGAATACTACGCTGGTCGGGCTGTTATTGATGGAGTTTTATGAATAACACTGCTCTATCCACTGAAACATGGCGACACGAGAAGAAGGCATTATTAACCGACATATCTCACCATGAATTAATCAATCTCATAAAACGACACCCATATCATTTTATAGAAGCGTATCCTGAGCGATATGTAAATAATATATATTTTGATGATGAACGTCTTTCTCATTATAATGCTAATATAAATGGTATCAGTTATCGAACAAAATTAAGATTGAGATGGTATGGAGACGCTTTTGGAATTATAGATCCGTCTCTTGAATTAAAAATAAAGAGTGGATATCTGGGTACAAAATTACATGCAAATACTGTGTCGTTTAAACTTTCTGAAGATTTTTCTGGTGATGATGTGGAGCGATTTTTAAAATTGGGGACATATTCACAACAAATTAATGAAGTTTTATGCAGAACCGAACCGCGAGTTATGAATCGTTATTTAAGACAGTATTTTGTTTCAACAGATGGATTGTTTAGAATAACGGTTGATTCTAATGTGAGTTTTAAACGTATCTTTCAACTGTGTGGATCACAAACTACCAACGAAATGAGAGATGTTTTGATTCTCGAATTTAAATATGATCAAGAATCGGAAGAAAGAGCGCATTTAATTACGGGGCATTTTCCATTCAGAATGACTAAAAGTTCAAAATATGTTGCCGGAATTCAGAAAACTTATCCAATGTTTAATAATATTACAGATTATTAGAGCATTTCATTTTTTAGAAAGTTTTATATATTATAAACACAATTATTTTTTAAGGTGAATTAAAGATATGCTTCCAAATTATAGGGCTTGGGATGTTGAAAAACGTTTAAAAGAAAGCACAGTAGACAGCAATATTAAAAAATTATTAAAAGAATTTATTGAAACAATGCATGAAAGAGAAGAGAGATATGATCGTTATAATAAAGAATTGAAAGATATAAGAGACAAAAAAGATAAAATGACGGAGAAAGAATATAATTTAGAAACTCTTAGACGTGATGTGGGGAAAGGTGACATAAAAAGGCTCATGGATAAAACCAATAGAGATATTTGTTTTTATGCTCGCGCTGCACATATTTTGAAAGATAGAGATGCTGGTGATATTATTGAAGAAGGCAAACCCACATTCCGCTCCGGTGATGAACAGGCTAAGCAAATTATAAGGAATATGAACCGGATAACATCAAAATTAAACAAAAAATTTAGATAACTCACACACACAACATTTTTTTAGATATCTTTATATACTCCACACAACAATTTTAAATCAGGAGATCCAACAAATGAGTTATTTAACATTAAAAGAAATATATAACAGATACCCACTAACGAAAAAATATAATTTATCCGAAGTTTTAGCAGTGTGTGAAAAAATAAGAAAAAAGAATTCGTTAAGTGATAATGACAGAAAGGCACTCAGATTGTATAACGAAGTAGAGCGCAGAGATGAATTATTACATCGTAAGGTATCAGATTTAGAAGAACAAGCTGTAAAAAACGGTGAGTTAGCAACAGGAAACAGATTATACGATTTGTTAGAAAAGAATGAAGACTGGTTTATAAGACAAGAACATGGGGCGTGGGTTATTTATGAAGAACTCGTTGAACATTTAAAGAAAAGTGGTTATCTAGAGCTTTTAAAAGAACAAAGTGAAAAAGATATTCAGGAATATATTATGTATGGTGATGGATGGAAACCGGGGAACACAACACATAGAATAGCACTTACCAAATTCAAATCTAAGATGCACGTTCGAAAACAAATGTCTGCAACAGATAATATAGTTAGAAATATAAACAATATAGCTAGAAAAGC
>Ga0222685_1000003_pt1 | contig 62721 bp, 96 predicted proteins | sample AntAcemetage1077_FD_179836 | JGI IMG/M metagenome (GOLD analysis project Ga0222685, IMG submission 179836) | Saline water microbial communities from Ace Lake, Antarctica - #1077 | ecosystem: Environmental > Aquatic > Non-marine Saline and Alkaline > Saline | place: Antarctica: Ace Lake...
CGTCTCATTCACTACGTTCATGAATAACAGAGGGGTGTATTGTGCAACTAAAAAGTAGTAAGTATGAAAGTATGATTATAGAAACATTTAAATACTCTCTCTCACTCTCTATTTTATGAAAAAGAATAAAAAAGAAAATGTTGTTGAAGAAAAAAAGTCTGAATGTACAAAGTGTCATAGCAAACTTATTTATCTTAGAATAAAAAGTCAAGAAAGAGTTTGTAGATCATGCGGTCACATTGAAAAATTAAATAACAGCGACGGTAAAAACTAAAATGGACTTAAATCTAATAAAAAGAATACTAAAAAAAGAAGGGTATAAAAAAATAAGGATAGAAGATAATTTAGGTTGGAATATAATCGCTGATAATGAAAAAATAGAAGTTAAAGAAACTCAATGTCTTGATTATTTTAAAAGAAGTAGTTATAGTAAGAATGATCTACAAAAGAAACTTTTCCTAAGTGGTAAAATAAAAATATTATTTATCCTTCATTCTAAACACATAAGATATAGAATAAATTATGTTAACAAATTAAAACAAAGAATAAATATTTTTGGAGAATTAAAATGAAAAAGGGAAAAATAATCAAAACGGAATGTTTTGTAGGTAGAGATTCTAAAAATAAAGTAGTCAGTATTAAATGTTTTAAAAACAATAAAGAATTATCAAAAAAGGCTTCTAAAGAAATGGCTACAGAAATGGGGATGTTAGAATGAGTGACGGATACGAGAGAGAAATAAGGCAATATAAAGACTTCCCTTACTGTGTGATCGGAGGACCACATATTCCTCAAAGTACAGGCTTTTTTCTCAGAGTTGATCCTCAAGGCTCTACGTTGATTGGGATCCATAAAAGAATCAAAAAAATATCTTATATAGGAGAGAATGTGATAATAAAATGGTAGAAGTTCCGAATAAAAATACTGAAGTTGAAACATATCCTATGGGTCCTAAAGAGAGATCTGCCTGTAGTATTCTTTACGGATTGAGACAAAAGTTCGGCAGAGAGGCTAACAAGGAGCCTCAAATGTACCATTCTAAAGAATTACACAAGCTTCTTAGTGAATTGATGAGTAAACTGAATAAGGGAGAAATTGAGATTTATGAGAGAACAAATTATATTGAAAACGACTTGAAGTCTGATGATCCTATCTGGGGAACAATAAACGAGGCTATGAAGAAAAGCAAAATAAAAAGATTTAGATGGAAATCATTTTTTGCAAAAAGCCTTACAGAAGTTATTTTAGAGATGAAGAAAAAGGGGTACTCACCAGAGAAAACATATCAAACAATCATCAGGCAAGATAAAATTGGATTCTTCATGGAGCAACATCCATCTGAAAAAGAAAATATGCTTAAGAATATTAGGATCTCTGTTTTCTCAAGATATGGTGAGAATAATACTGCAAATAAAGTTATGAATGGAGATGATGATGGCAAGGACTAAGTGTGAGATCTGGAGTAGAGTTGTTGGATATCTGCGCCCTACAAGTCGCTGGAATGAAGGAAAACTTGCAGAGTTCGGAGATAGGAAAAACTTTAAGGTAGGGGAAGATGAACAAAATTAAATTATTCTTCAAGTCTTTATGGACAAGCCTTGTTTGGTCTTACTGGCATCAAAAATGATAAATCTGAGATATGTTCTTGAACTCGTCAAGCATAAAAAAATAAAAATGGTTAGTGAATCCCAGTACAGGCAAATGTGGGAAGTAGCTGGGCATAGTGTAATTTTTCAAATCAAGAAGGGTCGGCGTGTTCTAACTTGTGATTGCGATAATCATACAAGATTTTGCGGAACTCCTTCAATCTGCGCACATAAGGAGGCAGTGATAGCTTTCCCGATCATTGAAGCCATGCAAGGGCAAATCAAAAAGTTTGAAGATACGATCAAGGCTCTCGGGTTGGGTCAAGACAAAGATTTTGTAAGTTCACTTTTATTTGAAATGGAGGATCTTGTTAAGTTAGGATGGGTGAGGCAGTTAAAGTACAAGTAGGGGAATTTGTATTCTATGGCTATGAAAGTCCATGCCCTGGTTGGCTTAAAAAGAAGTATCGGGAAGGAGTAAATTTTACCTGTACAGACTGCAAAAAACATGAGAAAAATGCTGGTACTTTGGAGCCACATAGGCTGAAAAGAGGCTGTGAGGGAGGCTTATACACCGTATTACCCCTTAATCATGTACACTCAAATGTTAAAATGTGTTGTCACAAATGCCACCAAAAGTACAATTACAGCAGAAAAGTCAACTACTAACCAAACATTTAAAAAGTATGAAGTTCATACTATTACATAAACAAAATGGCAAATTATTATTTAGATATTGAAACGCAAGGATTTAAACCAGAAGTAGATAAGATCGTCACAATTCAGTTCCAGGAGTTGGATGGTTTCGGAAAAGCTAAGGGTCCTTTGATAATTCTTAAAGAGTGGGAAATGGGCGAGGGAGATATGATAAGGACTTTCTACAAAAGATTATTCAGGAGTAGTAATTGGGATTTTGTTCCAGTTGGAACCAACTTAATTTTTGATCTAACCTTCTTGTGGGCTAAGTTTAAAAAATATGAATTAGATGTTTGCCCACTTGATAAATATCTTTATGAAAAGCCAATGATTGATATCAAACACACTTTGATAATTGCAAATGATTTAGAATTCAAAGGATCTGGTCTTGACAAGATGACTAATAAAAAGACTGATGGAAGAGACATCCCAATCTTCTACAATAACCAAGAGTACGATAAAATTGAAGCTTATATTAAAAATGAAACAGAAAGCTTTATTGAGTGCCTTGAAAAATTAAGAAGCAAACTAATGGAGGCTTTTCCGAAAAATGTTTAAGTGTGAACAATGCAAGAGACAATCCGAACCAGGAGAAACTCAATTCAAAAGAAGAAAGTACAGGATCCTAACAAACAAAGAAGGTAAAAAATGTGGAAAGGAAATTGTGCAAGAGAAGAAAGTTTGTAGTTGCTGTTACAATAAATATGGAGAAACAATAAAATGATTCTCCCACACGCTAAAGCATGGGGTATCAAGGATTAGAAACATGGTAAAGCAAAAATTTAAAATAGGGAAGTTGGTAAAGTGAGCAAGGAATTTATACAAGGAGATATTTTAAAGGAATTACCAATCATAGATAAGAAAGAACCAGTTGGAAGGATATGGGATTTTGATTTAATATTAACCGATCCACCATATAATATAGGATGGAAGTATTCGGATAAAGTTGATGATAACAAAAAAAACTATGATGAGTGGTGTTTGGAATGGGCGGAACTTTGTATTGATGAGTTAAGACCCAATGGAATCTTAGCAATTATAAATTATCCAGAGAATAATAACAAACTTTATACTGATTTAATTAGAAAAGGATACAACTTCGTTCAACAATTAATTTGGGAATATCCAACTAATGTCGGACAATCAACTAAAAGATATACAAGAAATTATAGAACAATAATTATATTCAGTAAGTCAAAGGAATATACTTTTAATCCAGAGAAGCAACAATATAAAAATCCAACAGATAAAAGAATTAAGGAAAGAATAAAGCAAGGCTTTGCACCAACTCACTATGCCACCTTTGAAGTTAATATGTGTAAGAATGTTTCAAAAGATAAAAAGAATAACGGAATCAATCAACTACCTAGAGAACTTGTTGAAATGTTGATTAAAACTTACACAAATAAAGGAGATACTGTTTTAGATCCTTTTGTTGGGAATGGTACTGTTATGGATGTTGCTGATGAATTAGGGCGAGATTCTGTTGGAATTGATATTAATAATTATAAACTAAATTCAAAGGAGGTTAAGATTTGTTCAACCAAGCACGTCATTCCTCCCACACGCTAAAGCGAGGGGTATCAAGGATTAGAAATATGGAAAAAACAAAATTATTACAAGGAGATTGTTTAGAGTTGATGAAAGCTGTTCCAGATAAATCAGTAGATATGATATTAACAAGTCCACCTTATGACAATGCTAAGAATTACAATAATTCATTAAATTGGAATTTTGAAATATTTAAAAAGATTGCTGATAGACTTTATTCGGTGTTAAAGGATGGAGGAGTGATAATCTGGGTTGTAGGGGATAAGACACATAACGGCAGTGAAAGTCTAAGTAGTTTTAGACAAGCTATATACTTTAATAGTATAGGTTTTAATCTTCACGACACTATGATATACAGGAAGTTAAATTATACGCCACTAACACATAGGAGATATGAGCAAGAGTTTGAGTATATGTTTTGTTTTACAAAGGGGAAACCAAAAACATTCAACCCTATTAAAATACCTTGTAAGTGGGCAGGTACTGAAACATGGGGTAAATCAAGTTTTTATAAAACCAACGACGATAATCTAACACAAATAGATAAAAAAGTTATTGGAGACAAAAAGATAAAAGGTAATATTTTTGAATATAGAACGGGTAGTACAAAAACTGGAAAGTTTAAGCATCCAGCGATGTATCCATTAAAATTAGCCGAAGATATGATTGGTAGTTGGTCAAACGAGGGAGATATTATATTAGATTGTTTCATGGGTTCAGGAACAACGGGAGTAGCATGTAAAAATCTCAACCGAGATTTTATTGGAATGGAACTTGATGAAAAATATTTTGAGATAGCCGAAGAAAGAATAAGTAAACTAAATTCAGAGGAGATGATTAAGACTTGTGCAACCAAGCACGACATTCCTCCCAAGTCTAAATGATACATTTAAATAGTATACGTATATTATACAATGGTGTATAATATGGTAACAAGAGAATATTTAGCTGGGTTTGTTGATGGAGAAGGCAGTATTGCAATATATAAACATAAAGATAGTAGAGTTAAAAAAGGATATACTTTACATTCTATGTTTGATATTGTTAATACAGACATCAAGGCATTAAAGCTAATAAATAAGTTAGTCCAAGGAAGAATAAAACCCAAACCTAAACAAAAGGGATGTAAGCAAGTCTACTTAATTCAACTGCAGGATTATAAGCAGATAAAATATATTTTAGAAATTATCTCACCATATCTAATAGTAAAAACCAAACAAGCGGAATTAATGATTGAGTTCTGTAAAAGTAGATTAAATAATAAGAATAAAAGATATTCAGATAGAGATTATGAAATAGCAGAGTTATTCACAAAATTAAATAAACGTGGGGACGGTTCTAAAGACTCGGGTATCCTGTCTAATTTTACATGAAAGTTGACATAATGACCAGGAGCCAAGTCACTAAGCTTGTTGCAGAAGAAGTTGCAAAAAAAGAAAAAGTTTATTTTGATAAAATTGATCGTCTCTACCATAAAGTTTTCAAACTTGAAGAAGAGTTGAAAGTATGGACTGGAAAAATTAAACTGCCAGGAAAGAATCAAACGTAAAATGGATATCTACAAAAGGAAATATTTAGTCTATGAATTAATAAGGGAAGCCACTGGAAGAGATTTCTCTGCGCTTAGTAAAGCTGGAGCCAACATGAGGGCGCTTCGGGTAAAATGTATCTTTGATTTTGACAGGGCATTGACTGTTATGAATTGGGACAAAAACAAACAAAATCTTTATGTTGGTTGTGCAAGGCTAAAATCAATCCCTAATTTCACGTTCAATCCAGCAAAAAGGAGTTCGGAAACTTCGGTGTGGTATAAGGAGCAATTTAATAATTTTATTGAAAGCTATGATTTATTTTTTGATTTTGATAAGGATCCTGAAGATTCATGGGAAGATCTGATTAAGGATGTAAAAAGCTTAAAAGATTATTTTGATGAATACAAGGTCCCTTACTACCTTCTTTTCTCGGGAAATAAAGGTTTTCAAATAGTTGTTGATGGAAAATATCTCCCTATTGAAAAAATTGAACTTGGAAATGTCTATCCCCATAAAACAATTCAAGAAAAAATAAAAACAATGCTCGGGCTTAAGTTTCTTGATCTTGCAAACAACGGAGTTAATTCAAGACTAAGGAAAGTTCCATACTCCATGGTCCCAAATGGGCTTGAAGAGGAGCAAGAAATGAACATGGCTTTTCCCCTTACTGATATCCAATTTAACACATTCCGTATTGAAAACATGAAGGTGAAAAACATATTATCCTCAACTAAATTAGTGAGAAGAGGCACATTAGAGAGGTTCGGAGAACTAAGTATTGCAGAGAAGCAAAAGAATCTGCAAACTTTTATAAGCCTCTTCGCCTTTAAATAACTAACTAAAATGGCTGAAAAAAAGTTTTGTTCTGACTGTAAGGAAGAGATAACAAGTTGTGACGAATGGTTCAAAAAAAAGATTGGGTTTTTATCAAGAAAAAAACAATCAAAGTTAATTTCTTATGTAGATAGAACAATCAAATTTTCATTTATTGATGAAGAGAAATATGAAAAGATATTTAAATTACGAAAAGATGGATTAACATTCCCCGAAATTACGGAATCACTTGGAGAGAAAAACTATAAGACCCTACATGGATTATTCAAAGGATACAGGAAACCATTTGGTAAAGAAAAATATAATCAAATGATAGAGAGGTATGGAAAGTGACCCACCAATACTATGAGGAAGATCATGATATGGGAAATACTTCCAGGCTTAAGTATTTTGATGAGTGGTTTAAAATTTATTCTAAGCAGATTGCAAAAGAAAATGGGATCACACTAAGTTCCTATCTTGCCCAGATTAAAGATTTTACAAGTTTCAAAGCTACCCTTAATGAGGTTTTTAGTCTTGATGGAAGCCTCGCTAATTATGTTTCTGGTATGTCTGAAAGAAGTTTGAGATTGTTTTATGAGAGAAGTGCGGTTCAGGATATTGTTAACGCAAACAAAGAAGAAGATGAAGATTTCTTTGAAGAATTAAAAGAAAAGACTCCAATTGATGTTGAACAAGTACAAAAGGAAGTTGCTGAGTTTTTCAAGGGAACTTTTATTGAAAAAGAAACTGGGAAAGAGGTTAAGGTAATTGCAAAAAAAGATTCTGTGAAAGTTCGTGGTAAGGATATGGTTAGATATCGTGATGCAAAAGGAAGATTTGTTAAGAAAGTCTAAAATGGGAAAAACAATGCACGAAGAATATGGAGATGGTTCTGATCATGAATGTTGTGATTTATGTGGATTTTGTTTAACCTGTGGAGATTGTGATAAGTTCGGATGCGGAGATCCTACAAAAATCTAATTAAAGTAAACTTTAACAAAAGAATTCTTATTAAAGTTTTTAGCCAAAAAGTATAATAGGGATAGGCGCCATTTATAAGGATTTATTAACCAGAAAAACTATGGACGTCCCTTATTACCCAGCGATTCGTATAAATTATATGAAAGGAGGTGTAAAATGAATATCTACAAAGAAGGAGATGAATTTTTTCAAGGTACAAGGGCTGGATCAATATGGAACCCAAAGGGAAATGATTTATGCAAACTTACAATTGAAATGAGTTGTGATTCTGAAATTGAGCCTGAAGTTATTGTTGCTCAGTTTAAACAATTATTACTTGGATATGGATTCATGTCAATTAATATAGATCGGCTTTTTGTTGCATAGGGATACCAGGATTCCAACCTGGGTCTCAGGATTCAAAGTCCTGCGAACTTGTGCGCTATTCTACATCCCTTTTACTGTCTCATTTTACTGTCTCATTTACTGTATTAATACAGATAGAAGTACAGATAAATATAGATGGGATTGCACAGATTTGAACTGTGATAGCCACGCCCCAAACGTGGAATGCTTCCAGATTACATCACAACCCCAGTTAAGAAAATATTCACTGCTGGTTGGGTTGTTGGTTTGCCATCTTAAATAAATTCATCCAGCGACCCTATTCCTCTACCTTCCATGGAGGCTCGGGCTTCATCAGATCACTGGGGATCATGTTATGTGCAAAGAATCCTTTGATTGGTATCCCAGTTCGCCCTTGCGCATGAACTCCCTGGCAATTACACAAGAATTAGAGATAAAAGAACTTTATAAATATTTCCAAAGCCTCTGTAGGGACTTGCACCCTACTTCCATGATTACAAGTCATGTACATCGCTGTCTATGCTTCAGAGGCAAATGCGTGATAAGAGAATTGAACTCCTATTTTTTGGTTGGAAACCAAACGTCATAACCATTAGACCAATCACGCTTAACAAGTCACGCCATCGGCGGATCCAATATCCCGATTGTTCTTGTAATCACAATCTTGGCAATTGATCTTTTGTATGTAACGCCCATCATTAACAGAAATAGAGCCTTTGATGTTTGTTGATTTACACCCAGGGCAGTTTCTTACGACATTCATTGTAACCTTAATAGGAAGAGATATCTTATAAAGATTCCCTACCTATTCTACCCTCCAAAAACTTTTAACAAGATTTATAAGTCCTGGTTTACTTATTATTGTTTGCATACTTCTCATTTTTAAGGACCGCAAGTAGCATTTACTGAAAACGAAAAATTATTTAACGCATCAATTATGTCTGAATTATTTACTTTTGGGCAAGAGAGGGTTTGATCACAAACGCAATCAGGATATGAAATTGATGGGCAGGTCACTTCTGCTTTAGGGCAGTTGCAATCTGGGCAATCAAATTCAGTTTTGAACTTGTCATTTGAAACACTCCAAACAAAAAATAATCCAAAAATTATAATTACTCCGATTAGTACGGAGATCAACATCTTGTAAGAACTTTGGTTGTAAACCCTAACATCGGATCCAAATTCTTTAAGCTTTTTGTTGGCTTTTTCTTTGTATTTTTTTGAATCAAATACTGGAAGTTGCTCAGAACGATTAACAACGGTCTCTTTTGGGCTTGGATTATTTTTCCTTTTCTCTATGAAATTAAATTTAGTCTTATTCTTATCATGGTGATAATCTCCCTGAACATTCTTATAAAAAGTGTCAGGATCAATGCCGTGTTTGCCATCTTTCTTACTCATCTTCCTCCTCCCTATTCTCAAAAACTTCTTCAATAATAACTGAAAGTTTTGTTATCAAATGAATAAACCATAATATTGATAAAATTGAAAAAACAAGGACCCAATAGATTTTTTGGGAAATTGAGAATGAGATAATCGCTATTGAGATTACTGTTGAGATAAACATAAAAAATAATGTTGTTAATTTTTCAATTCTCTTTGATTCAACATAATTAGATCTTAATTCAGCCTCAGTCAACCTTTTAACTGGAGCCTTCTTAAAAATACCCATAGTCTTCCCCCTCTTCCATTGATTTCTTATTTTGCGCAAGAATCTTTTTTACTGCTTCAGTTTTTTCAAGCCTCTTATCATGCCCATCAATTCTCTTCAGTGCCTTGGTCCACTTAATTTTTTCTCCACCCTTCATCCTTGATCTAACACACATAATATTTGCAGTAACTAATAGCCAATGTCTCCAAACCCAAACATCATCTTTCATTAATTTCTTTCTGCAATCCTCACATAAACCCTCATCCTTTTCTTGATCATAATAAATTTCCCGTAGCGACATTTCAAACCCCATTGATTCAATTTTATCACAGAGAAAAACTATGTATGGCTTATAATTCTCATCTTTACAATTTACGCATTTTGTCATTTTTTCTTTTTTGAATTCCTTTTTAGTTTTTCTGCTTCCTTTGGACCAATGTCATCCCCTGGTCTTTTTTCAATAGTTTCAATTTGTTTGCATTCTTTTTCTACCATCTTTTAGTATGAATTTGATTTAAATAAAAATAAAAATAAAAAATATATTCTGCTTATGCTCCTGGAGTTACTGTTTCAATAACATCGCCCCGAATAAACTTGGTCCCATCACTTGATTGGATCACAAGATTAAGGTGAATATCAAAAGCCAAAAGTTCTCCTTCAATATCTGGATTACTTCCTTTCTTAACAACAATCACTTTTTTACCCTTAAGTGAGTTAAGAAAATCTAATGGTCTCTCAATTGCCATGTTCACTAATTAGTCCATGAGCCTCTCCTTTAGTTAATTCTTCTGGATACTTAATCTCCAATTCATCAAGTCTATGCTTCTGCTTGTCTGTTGCAGGTGCCTGTGGATCCTTTATATTAAAAGATTTATTCGGATAACTCTTCTTTGGCTTTTCCTCTTTTCCTCCCAGGAGAATATTAGTTGCGCAATTAAGAATTGCATCATCACTTGGTTTAAAATCTTCTGACTTCAGAGACTTAACGTCATCAACGATTTGTTTAAGGTCTTTCATGTTCGCTACCTCCTTTCACTTCCTTTAAGGATAGATTTTTAATACGATCTGCAATGTTTTCAATGTCTCCAATCAACTTCGTTTTATCAAACTCAAGTCCCTTAAGTAATGCACAAGCAATTAAATATTGACAAAAAGGTTGGTTCTCTTTTGGAGAAATTCCATCAGAAATTATTTTAACTCCATTCAGCCCAAGAAGAATTGGATTGTCATTCTCAATTTGATTATAACCACTATTCAAAGTATCGGTTCCACATTTAGAAATATGAAGTATAAACTTTGTTGGCTCTGCAACACTTAGTTTTTTCTTTACTTCTTTTTTGCCACTTTCTTTTTTTGTGGCTTTCTTTGCGGTTGTTTTTTTGTCGGTCGGCATTTTGATTTTCCTTGTTTTAGATCAGTTAAAATTGTTCCAATTGCTTCCTTAATAATTGGCAGGTCTTCTTCAATTTCTTTTTGCATCATTGCATCCATTGCTTTTCTCTCTCGGGCTGAATCCCTAAGATCATAAAGTTCTGATAGTAATTCAGTCATATCTTCTTGGTCAATTAGGGGAATAAGGAATTGATAGGGATTTTCCTCTCTTTCGTGATGTCTCAAGAAAATGATTTCTCATAGCCTGTTCCGCTTCTAAAATAGGGCATCTTGCAGAAACTTTAGGTTTTGGCTTAGACAAGTCTAAATACTCAACTCCATCAATTTTCTCAAAAGAAAATCCTTTTGCTTCCATTTGTTTTTTATTCAACATTTTCTTTGGTTAATGAGATCAGGTATGTCTCCAAACTGTGCCTCTCATTGTGTTTTAGTAATGGGTTTTCAAGAATCTTTTTAGTCTTCTCAATCTCCCTGTGAATTGCGCTTCTTTCCATATAATAGTATGAAGTTCATACTTTATAAATGTTTCCCTATCGCCCCATAAGACTTCCCATAATATTTGTTGAGGTCTCTTTTATATTCACTTTGTTTTGTTTTAATTTATCAACGTACTGCGCAAGATCCTTTGTAGTCTTTAATCTTTCTTCACTAACAACACTACTGCAACTAAGAACCTCAAATTTAATATTTAACTCTTTAGTCATCAGCCTAACCGCCACTTGCACGTCTTCTTCAGTAATAACTATTTTCCCATCTCTAATTTCCCTATTAAAGACATTCAAAAAGCAGTGCGCCACCATATACCTAAACCCTTGATGCAACTCCCTGAAAAAACTAAACTTCGTTTTCCTTGCAATTGGATTTACAAGTGGCTTCCAAGCATTAATTAATCTATCTTTGAATTCTGGGTCCACAATATATCCAGTTATTGGGTCAATATCCCTATGGCGATTTAATTGGATCTCTAATAATTCTTGATAAAATCTTGCAATCCCCATTTCCTCATCCTCACCGTGATGTTCTTTAAAAACTCCATTTCCAACAAATTCTCCGATCTGCTCATGCTCAAGTGGGTCGTGAAAAATAAGACAAACTGCGGTCCTGAACAACATACCATCAGAAATAACAGAAGTTAATGAATTTGGAGTCCCTGCAAGAAAAGCCACCGCCTTAATTTTCTTTTCACTGGAATCAGTTCTCTTAGTCATCCTTGAAATCTTTTGCTCATCACCAAGAATATTTTCCATAGTTTTTGAAAGTGTTTTGTCGGAAAATATCTTAAAGACATCCCCAACAACAACACTAACAAAATCTTTTTGAGAGATCACTTCGTATAGTTTTGCATCAGTTATTGATTCAAACGGAAATGAGTTATAAGATAATTTTGAAAATGTTTCTGCTATTGAAGACTTTGCGGTCCCTGGGGGCGCAATCAAAAGAAAATTAATTGATGGTTTGATCTCTCTTGCGTGTTCATGAGGAATTGATGGGAGAATTAAACTCGGTATAACTAAAGCTAATGTTGAGAAAACTTCTCTTCCCATATACATATAAATCCCTTCGTAATAATCCCTAATAAATTTATAAGGATTTTTTCGGATGGTTTCCATCAGGTCGGTCATAATGTTATGAAAGTATGATTCTTTAAAAACCTTTGCCAAAAATTATAATAATTCCAAGACAACAATCATATAAGCAAAAAGGATTAAGTTTAAGATTGTTATTATTGCTGTTTGAAACGGAAACATATATTTTTTCCCTCTCTTCTCTGCAAATTTAAAAAGCCAATTTGATTGTTGCTCTGCAAACCAAACAACAAGCGCACCAATAAACATTGCGGTAACGGAATGATCCAGCCCGATTAAATCAGAAAGCCATGCAAGAAGAGAAATCGCAGGGGCGCAAACCAAAGAACAAACCATTACTCCTTAACCTCGCCATCATCATTAGCATATTGGAAACATTCAAGATCACGAATATCCATGTGGCAATATCCAGAAGAGTGACTCGCAATTAAGAAAACGTGAAAGTATGAAATATCCTCCTCTTTGCTCACGAAGATTCTTATCCTTTGGGTTTCTCCATATCCATAATGCTCCATGTATCTTTCATAAAAATCAGTATAACTTCCGCAATCTCCTCCACGGTCCATCATCTCTTGAACATCCAAAGTAAGGTCGTCATCAGTAACATTGTAAAAGAAATATTTCCTGGCAAAATTATTTAGACAAACTGCTGTATCCTGAAAGGAAAGATTTACACAATCTGGTCCGCTTAAATATGCCTCACTATTAACCACTTCTTGAAGATCAACTTTTTCTCTGAATTCTAAATCAAAATTGTAAACAGTAACAACTGATAAGCCAATTAAGAATAAAAATAAGAATACTTTTGAAAATCCAATTATTTTCTTTGTACGCTTTATTTTTTTAAAATCCAAATATTCTTCCCTACTCAGCATTTTCATTTTGGACCATTAAACCTCCTGCGCAATCATAAAGATCTTTCCCAGGCGCAAAAGGAGTCCCATCTTCTGCACATTCACATTCCGTAGCTTCAAGCCACACATAAGAAATCTCTTCTTTTTTGAATTCAAAACATTTTGGCAACAAAACATCATATTGCTCTTTCGCCCTGGTCTCATTGTAAAGATTGAATCCAGTGAATTCCCCATCAACCGCTTCGCAATTTTCTTGAGGTGATTTTGTCCAATCAATATTTTTTCCTCCTATGCCTCCAATGGTTTTATTCACAACACATGGGATAAGTCCATCAATTAATTCATAATGCCACAAATCTTCACAAACCATTATGCTATCCATAACTTCTCCATCAAGAACAAAAGTGTAGCTTCCGATCTCATCAACATCATTATTGAAAATATTTTTAACTAAAACCATCCCCAAAATCAACATACTCATAGATAAAACAATTATAACGATTGTTCCGATTGAAAGTTCAATTGCGCCTTTTTTTGATTTCATTTTTTATTTTCCCCCATCTCAAAATAGATCCTGTCTGAGTTTTCACAATAACATTTTGTACTCCACTTGAAGGGAAGTATTGTATGTATGACATCAATCCTATCGCATCTTGAGATATTAAGCTTTTCTAATTCTTCAAGGCACATATCTTTTTCTATTTCTACCATGCTCCAATTTATCACTACAAATAAGAATAGCGCCACACAGCAGATTATTGTTATGATTTTTGTTTTCATGGTTTCTCCTGGAAAGTATTTTCTTGAAGTTGAGTTAATAAATTATGGATTATGCTCTTTAAGACACCAACCATTGTATAGATATTCAACTCTCCGCCGAACTTCCATGTCAACTTTTTTTCTCCAGTTTCTGGATCTGCGATTGCAAAAACTTTCAATAATTCAACTGCTGGTTTGCCGTCTATTTCTTCCATTTTTTCCTCACTATTTTAAAGTTGCTCATATTCTAAAGTGTTAAAGTACATTTATTTTTTTCTCCCGAAAATTATTAAAATTGATAATAAAAAACCAATGGTCCAAAATGTTGTCCAAAAAAGATCATAACTTATTCCCCATAATGGGAAATACGGATAAAAAGGATAACTCTCCCAAAGCCCCAAAATCTCAACCCAATGCAATGTTGCATCCCATAAAATCATTATAGAAAGCAAAATTTTGTGCCACAATCTAATTTTCATTTGGATCCTCATAATTAATTATTTTGATAATTTCTTTTAAATTAAAATGAGCCAAATTACATTTCCCACAAGCACAAGTCATCCCAGCCTTCCGAACCTCATCATTTTTGATTTCTGCTTCTCTTTCAAACCTTTTTATTATTCTTTGTTTTTGTCCTGTCATTCTAATTCCAATACCTCTGGATTTAATTTTATTTTTTGACCATATTTTTTTCCATGATTGGGATTATTAGTATATCCACAATGTTTGCAATATTTTATTTTATTCACACCCTCATAAAGTTTGTGATTACAATTAGGACACTTCTTCATTCTGAAACAACCTCGTCTGCTTTGTTTTCTCTGGATTTTTCTTCTCTAATTCTTGCTTCAACTTTTTCTTCCGCCTTTGCTCGGATTTCTTTATGCTCCTCAATTCTTGTTTTGTATAAGCCATTTGTTATTCCTGCTGGACTGCAATGAGATTGTGTTATTCCGATAGTGCCCTTTGTGTGTTCTGTCACAGATTCAAATTTTTTCCTCATCCGCAATATGAGGGTGTACCTTCAGATTCACTTCCTCTCCCTGATTTAATTATGCCATGGTTCGGACAAAACAATTCACCACCATTTCCTTCTTTTAATTTCACACCGCAAAACGGACAGCCTTCGTCAACCATTATTCAAGACCCTCAACTTTATCTGCATATTTAAATCCCTGAAAAGACTTTGTTGGGATGGGTTTAATATCCTTCCAAGTTTTAGGATTCCATTCAATTTTGCATCCATGATAATCCTCAAGATCTTCAATAATAAAATAGCCTTTAATGAATCCTTTTGTTGCAAAATAAATCCTCTCACTATCTCCTAACTTTTTCGGAAGACTTGGTAATTCCCAAAAGAAATGTGTATAATCTTCTTCTCCTTTTTTCAACCCTTTTTTATGATTCAATTTTTCTTCGGTCGTGTAGATAATAATATTAACCATTTTATTTTGGAGGATAAAGAACTCCCTCCAATTGAACTTTAATCTCTGAAGATACAAACCTCATAACCCTATACCTTCCATTCCCACGACCAAGATTTCTATACTCAGTTACTAAAATTCCATAATCTTCAAAAGCAGAAACAAGTTGAGAAATACGTGATGGGCTTAAGTCTTTTAATTGTAAAGTTAAATCGGAATGTCGGAAGAATTGTTTTTTGTCGGATATGTAAAGTAGGGCTTCTAAAAATCTTTTTTCAGAGGCAGTTAAAGCATTAGTGAAAGTTTTCCAATCCTCTCTCTCAAGATTTTTGGCAATCTTATCAATGTAGTTTTCAGTATAGGTATTTGCAAGAACACATTTCATTACAATTTGTAGTGCCACCCTTGCAGAACCCTGGCGACCAGCATAAGCGCAAATTTTAGATAATGGAACTTTTGGGAATTTAATTTTTGACATATCTTTCAAACGATCATCAATAATATCTCTAATCTCAAGAGCATTATAAGATGGAAATTCAACTTTGTCAAAAAATAATGTTAATCTTGCATCTTCGGGCATCATATCTAAAACAGTTCTTTTATTTGTGATAATAATTATTGGGCATTGTGTACCTCTATAAAGAGTGTTTAAATTATCAAATAAATTTTCATGATCCCTTATTTTATTAACCTCATCAATAACTAAAATCTTTGGAGTCTTTTTTAGAAATTTAATTCCTTCTGCTAATAATTTTTCAACAGTGCTACAATTAATATCAAATAATGCTCTTAGTGTTTTGAATGTGGTTTTTGTATCTGCCCCAGATGCAAAAAGAACATTGTTTTTTTTCTCATCAGAATGATCATTAATTATTCTTGTTGTTGTTGTTGTTTTTCCAGATCCAGTAACTCCTTGAATTAATAAATTTGATGCCATTCCGAATTCATTGAAGTTTTTAAAAACAGCCTCTATTACTTTCATCTGCTCTTTTCTATGGAGGATGTTCTTCGGTTCAAATGATTCTGTTAATTCTCTTATCATAATAATGTTATGAATATCATACTATTTAAACTTACCTGTTTTTATAAAGTGATAAAGTGATGTACTTTATCGTATATTTCTTCTTTTATTACCGACGATGACTCTTAATTTTATATCTCACTTTTTTCTACGTGTGTGTTACTAAAGTGTTAAAGTCTATTAGAAATGAGACCAACAAAAGAAGTTTTTACCGACGAAAAATAAAATTACAACCTATATACTATACTATACAAATATTTATAAATATAATATATATATATATTCACTTTAACACTTTAATATATTTTAGACTTTAATTTTATGAATTCATTATCAATTTTTTAGGGATATGGTTAATAGGAATCTGAGTTACACTTTATCACTTTCAAAATACACGGATGCAAAAAAAAGGGAAATTAAAGTGTTATTTACACACAAAAACCCTAAAAACACGTTAAAAAACAGTTCACTTTATCACTTAAATATAAATATAACTTTAATAAAAAGCCTCGCCAGGGAGAAACTGATCCATTCCCCCCTGGGCGATATTCAGCATATCACAAGCTAACCGATTCTTTAAGTCAACCGATCAAACACTGCTTTCTTCTAAGGCGTATCTTTTGACATGGTGTACACATATCAAAGAGTTTGAAAGCTTGAATCAAAAGAAAAAACCCTTTAAATATTTTTGTATTGAACAAAAAATATGAAAGTATGATAAAATTTAAAAACAACTTTCTCGTCACATAATTAGCACGGTAGCTTAGACTGGTTAAAGCATCAGACTCATGCTCTGGGGATCGGAGGTTCAAATCCTCCTCGTGCTATTTTTTCTTCCTATCACATTTTAGTAGGGATAGTTTATAAGTTAGAAAATTATAATTAGAATATGGCAAAAAGAAAAGGAAATACAGTTAGAGGATATAAATCTAAGGCTGTAAAAAAGAAATGTAATTTTGGAGTCAATAAAAATACTGGCAAGTGCCTGAAACACCAAAGGCGAAAAAATTAACATGGCAAATAAATGTAAAAAGGGATTTAAGAAAGTTGGAAAGTCTTGTGTGAGTAATAAATCTTTTAAGCGGTTCGGAAAGTTTGCAGATGAAGTGAATGTGGTTAAACTTGCTATTATTGGTGCAATAACTTCAGTTGGTGGTTGGGCAATCTTTAAGGGTATTGTTGAATTAACTGGGATGGAAAATTTAAATCCATATATCATGATCCTTATTGGGATCGCAATCATTGTTGGAGCATATAAATTTGGCTTCGGGAAACTAAAATGAAGATTCAATTAAATTTTACAGGGGGTGTAACAAATGGCAAAAGCTAAAAGAAAGTGTAAGTTTGGTGTGAATAAAAAAACCAAAAAATGCTTGAAGAACAAAAGAGCAAAGAAAAAGTAACTTTCCTTTGTAAAGAAGGTTGGTAGTTCCTATCTTAATTACTAATTTGTTTAACTTGTAAGAGTTGTTTTTTTTAAAAAAACTACCACTTATATTCTTTGAGGGGGATGCTACGAAAAAGGTCGGTCGGATGAACTCTTTCTTATTGTTCTCCCCTCTTTTCTTTTAGCCGTGGCATCGCCCTGGAGTATTTTTTCTTCTATCCGAAACATTTATAAAGTATGAACTTCATACTACAATATGGACATCCTAAATTTTATTCCACAAATAGGTGAAGGAGTTTCATGGGTGACACAAAAAGCAATTGTTCAGCTTTCAACATGGGGCTTGAACTTAACTGCACTCCAGACTAAAATCTTTTTGGTTATAGTCTTCGGGTTTTTAGTTTACTTGCTTTTTTCAGTTATCACAATCGCAAAAAAGGTGTTAAAGTGGGGGTTGATCGCATTGGTCATCTTCTTGGCAATATCTGTTGCAGTATCAATATTCGTATAAAAAACAAAAAAAATGAAAACCGACCGACAAAAGAGAATCGTACTATCAGGAATGTTTGTAATGTTAAGCCTAATGTTAATTGGCTTGACATCCGCAAGTGTAGATATCACTTTCCCAGATCCAATTCCAAGCACGATAGCACTAAACCCTTTCAACCCATCACAAATTATTGAATTCACAAATTCAAATATCTCCGAAGATCTTCAATTAAGTTTTTCTGTTTCTTCCGAACTACAACCTGTTGTAACATTATCCAGGACAACTTTAGATGTTGGAGTCAATCCATATAAAGGTTCAATAACTTTATCAATTCCCGAAGAAGGATATCAGGAAGGAGGATCTTTCAACGGATTCCTAACTTATACCTCAACTTTGGGTACTGGCTCAATTCCAGTTTCTGTTGTTCTTGGTCCCGAGGAAGATGAAATTATTCAGGGAGATCTTATTGTTTTTCCAACTTCAAAAGTTACAACTGTTCAACAAGGATCAAAGAAAACCCAAAACATTTTAATTACAGTTCCAGCGACTTATCCAAGGACAGTAACAATTCAATCTGTTGATTTTAATCCTGGGACAGAGACTATACTTTTTGGAGATCTTAATCTTGGGCAAGTTGCTCCAGGAAATTCAATTCAAGTTCCTATAGTTTTCTCTGGGGAGAATGCGCAAACAGGAAGTTATCAAACTCAGTTGAGTATTTTTGCGACGGATTCTGAAGGGCAAGTTGCCCTCCCAACAATAAGTTTAACCTTACAAGTCACGGCAGGGGTAACTCCAGTAACTGAAGAAACTTTTTCAACTCCGCCAACCTGTTCTTTATCTGCGACCACAATGAACCTAAACAATACTTATTCTTTTACTTGTAGTGGGGTTGTTTCAAATTTAGAAGTTAGCATCCCTTCCTCTGATTATTATGTTGGAAAAAATGTTGAAGTCTCATCTGGCATTTATAGATATGATTTTATGCCAGTTGAATATGGCGAGACCGAATTCAAAGCAGAATTTAGATACAACGGCGCATCAATCTTTGCACCATTCAAACAAAATATAAGAATAAGTTCTGCAGGATCTCTTATTCCAGGGACAAGTCTTAAATTCATTTTTACTCCAAAGTTAGATCAAGCTACAGGAGATGAGGATAAATATTTGATTCAGTTAGCAGATAATAAAACTGGGTCCTTAGTTTCAGACCCGAGAGTTTGGGTTGATGCGGTTGAGATAAATTCAACATCTTCAGACACTTTCCAATTTCCATTTGAGCCAAATAGAAATTATGAAGTTAGGGGGAAGTCTCCAGGTTATGAAGATTTCGTTCAAACAATAAATATTAATCCTCAGAAAATTGAAATAAGATTTACTCCAGGAGTTGGAGATTCTGCAACAATGTTTAACATTACAACCTCTGTTGATAATGCGACACTTACAATTTTAGACCAAACTTACATCGGAAGTTATTATGGAGTTCTCCCTGGGGGGAATGTTGAAATTAAAGCTGTGAAAGATGGATACAAAACAGAGATTGTGAATTTCACTGTTGATGATAGACCGAGGATAATTGGCATAAGTGGAGAGTTTAAAAAGAATGTTGATCAAAATTTCACTTTAAGCAGAGCAGGAGAGTGGATTGTATATCATAAAAAGTCACTTGATGCGACAGAGAGGACTGAATATGTTAGAGGTACGGGAGAACTAATCGCATTCACCCCAGAAAAAAGTGGATCATATGTTATTGAAGTGGATGGGATTCATGTTGGAACTTATGAGATAGAAGGATTCAGTTTTACAAATAAATGGGGATTCCTTCCAGTATGGGCATGGATAATTTTAATGGTAATTATTTTGATTGTAATTGTTATCATAGTTGCAAGAAGTAAGGTGCAAGGAAATTATGCTACTTCTCAAACAGATGGAGCAGGTTTATCCTTTAATGTGGGGGAGAATTAAAATGACTCTTGGTGAAAAATTAAAAAAACTTATTCTTGGTAATCCTACAAAAATTGTTCACGTGCCGATAAGCCCAGAGTCTGTTCAAGATAGTACGCAGGTTAAAGCACTTGCTTATGAGAATGCAGAATTGAAAGGTGAGAATGCGCAACTAAAAGGACACATTGCAAAAACAAAAGATCGTGATACTGACAGAAATGAAGAGGAAAATGTCAAGGCGGTTTTGAATAAAGAAAAAAATGAAATCAGATTGAAATCGCAAGGTCAAGTTTTTTCTTTAAAAAAATTCTATGCAAAGTTTTTCAGAGATAAAAAGTTCAGAGATAAATTAGGAATTTATTCTTTTGATAGATCCACAAGACTTGCTAATTTTGGAGATTTTGGAATTGATGATAGTGGGAACTTCGCACTTTTTGATGATCAGGGGAATATGATTTTGAGAAAGGACAAGTTGAAAGACTTGATGCAAAGTGTTGGGGCTTTAGGAAATGATATGGCTCGGGGAATGATTCCTGTAAACATGGACAAAGAAGGATCCTACATTGAAAATATTATGATTTATGAAGCGCCAGAATTAATTCAGACTGGGGATAAACTGAAGTTTGCAAAAGCAAGAAAAAAACCAGTTTATGAAATCATCCAACAATTGAATGATACGATTGGACATTATGCTTCAGAACTTGAAGAGGCGGAAGGATTAAATATTGCGCTTCAAAATAAGATTGACAAACTGACTTCTGAGAATAGGGTTAGCGATGAGATGGCAGAAACATCAAGGGCTGAACTTTCTCACAATGAGCAGAGGCTGACAGGAATTGATAAAGCATTTAGGACTGTACAAAGAGACGTTTTTAATTTGCAAAACATCAATGCGATTGGGGAAGACAATATTGAAAAGCTTGAAAGTGAGATAGCAGAAATGAGAGAGAAGGCTGAGAGACAAGGAGTTAAACTTTCGGATGAGAAAGCCTTGGAACTTATCCAAAATATAAGGGCTACAGTTGTCAATGAACTCCCAGATTTTCAACCTCAGCAAACTCCACAGGCGACATCGCCCCAAAAGAGTTAAATATGTACTTTATGTACCCAACACACACAAATGGTAACTAATCAAAGCATGGTGCTAAAAGCACTTTATTGGAAAGGGAAAGAAATGAAAGTTGATGAGATATGTAAAGACAGTGGTCTCAAAAAACAACAAGTTTACATGGCATTGTGGTCCCTAAAGCAAATGAATTATGTTAAAAAAAGAACAGTTAAACTTCATTGGAAAGATGGAGAGATGTTCAATAATGAAACCTTTGTAAAATTAGCAAATCCACAGTTGACAGAAAAAACCTTGCAAAAAAGAGGAGTATTGTAAATGGCTTTGATGAGTTGGGTTGACCTTAGAGAAAGAAGCCCAATAGATATCTCAAGACTTGTGAGTCATGCCAATGCTTTTAATTCTCTTGCTGGTGTCAGAATAAATACTCAAAATCTTAATCGTGCAAAAAAGTCTTTGATTGATGCCAGGGCAGAATTAGATTTAGTTTTTACAACCCTCCAACAAGTTCTTTATGATCGTGAGATTTTAAAAAATCAAGTTGATCAAATTCTTTACGGATGGTTAATAGATAATATTGGAAGATATCAAAAAGATTTAGATGACAAAGAAGAAAATCTTTTAATAAAATTTGAAGCCTCAGATGTTAAACTTGTTGGTGTTGCCAGAGTTTCTGCTTATGCAAAATCATTAAAAATTGCACAACAATTAATTTACGAATCACTTTTAAAATCTATTGAAGAATATTCAAAGCTTGAGGAAACCGATGAAATTAAAAAGGAGCCGAGAACTTTTCTTTATATTTTATTTCATGTCTTGCAAATAACAATGGCTTCTGCTGGAGGGATGACCAGAAAAGGAACTACTGGGGGAGTCATGAAGAAAGGACAAGTTGGAAGTTTTCCTACAACATGGCAGAGTCTTGTTTCAAATAATGGTCAAAAAAAGATAGCTGATAAACATAATTCTGAAAATCCGACAGAGAAGATTGAGGTTCCAGAATTTATGGTTGAGTCTGGAACACCAGAGGATGATGTTGAAGATATTGAAGGCGAGGAGACAGATGAGAACACCTTATTTTTAGAAGAGATTGAGGAGGATGAAAATGAAGATAGTTGAATTTCTTAAGCAATGGTTTTATGGCTCAGAGGATCCTTTGAGTTATCCAAATGATTTTGCAATCGTTGATTTCTCAAGAATTTCATTAAGGCTCGGGGTAAAGGATGATCGTAATAAAGTTATCTTAAGATATTTTGTGAATAGATTTGGGAATTTTGAACTCAAAAAATATAGATATTCAGAAGAAAGAGTGCATCTTTTAAAAGAAGTTCATAAAATTCCAGTGTTTGATAAAACTAAATTAGATTTGAGATTCCCAGTTTATTCAAGGATAAGCCCAGGGGAGGCAAAATTTATAATTGCAAGATGATAACTAAAAATAAAATGGAGCAAAAAAATGGATGATCTACCACTTAGATTTATTGTAGTCCGTCGGGGATGCCCATTTTGTCACTTGGCAAAAAAAGCCGTATTGTTTGTTAATAGGTATCTTGCTTATGATCGGAGGATTCAAATCTTTGATAATTATGAATGGGAAGAACTTGGATTTGTTGCGCACCCATTTATTCAAAAGATGCTTGATGAGAAAGTTTTTGATGGGTACCCTTTTATTTATATTGACGAGGGAGTTATTGAACCTGCCCCAGCAGAGTGTTTGATTATTTGCATTGCAAAAAAAATAGATTATGATCTTTTGACTCAAATAAATTATGGAGGTAGGATTATAGGTCCTCATATTTAATGAAATTGAAAGGAGGTATAAAATAATGGGTATTGGAGACGCATTTAGGAAATCCGTAAGAGGAAGAATTCGTGATAGGTGTGATAAGAATCCAGAAACTGGAGAAGTGATTTGTAAAAGAGTCAGAGTGAATGCAGACAACACAGAAGTTGATGTTGCAGGATTCACAATGGTTGCTGATGCAAGTTGTACACCAACACAAACATCTTCCTTTGAGAATGAAGAGGGCGCATTAGACGCACTTGAGAAAAAGTTTGTTCCAAAAATCATTGGCAAGTGTAAGAACACTCCCCCAGAATATTAAGATGGACTGGTGGATTTGGTTGATCATAATATTGGTCGTCTTGTTTTTAGCATGGCGAACATTAAGATCAAAAAAGCAAAATGATTATGCAATGAATAGAGCCTCGGGAGGTCTTTGGGATGCTGTTAAGGATGCTTGTTGTATGAAGAAAAGATAAAATGTTCGGAAAAAATAAAAATAAAGACATGAAATTAGTTGACAAAGATGTTGGCTTCGCCGAAGATAGTTTTGAACTTCTGAAACAAGCTTGTGGAGACGAAGCGCATTGTGTTGGAAACTTTGTCATTGATCCCTGTGATTTAAAACTCTCAGAGATGAACGCATCACGGGAGAGAAGAACAGAATTAATGAATATTGTAATTGAAGCAGTTAATGCTGATATCAAAAATCAAGATTGGTGTAGGGTAAAACATCTTTGCACCGAAGCTATGCACTGCCAAGAAGATATGGTTAGATTATCTTCGCAGGGAAATCTTGAACTTTCAAAAAGGATAGCAGAGATTCACAAACAATGTTATTTGAAGTTTTTACATCTTCTGGGTTTCACTAAAGAAAATATAAATTACTCAACCACTGCTTAAAATGGAACCACTATATAAACCAAGATTTCCCCCGAAGATTAGAAAAAAACCTCAGTCAGATGATGGTTGTAAAATTGAAGTCAAGAGAACTAAGACTGGAAAAAAGATTTTGATTGGGAGAGGGTGTACAAAAGATCAGATTCAGATGTTTAAGGAAAGCGGAGATCTTAATTTGAATGAACCTGCTGGGGGAGAGAATGGCACGGCGTAAACCTTTTAGAAAATGTGTTCTAAAAGAAATGGGCGACGGGCTTACGAGGAAGGAAGCTACTGTGAAGTGTGAAAAAAAAATTAAAAAGAGACCCAAAGTAAAAAAATGAAAATACAAAAAGGATTATTCTTTGATGATTTAGACACTTATATTATTAAGAACATTGTTTCATGCTATAAAAACAACCTGGAATTGAATACCTGGGAGATGGCAAAAGATTATGTCGCATCTTTTTATAAAAAAGATTCTTCAGTTATTTATTCCATCAAAAAGATTGAGGTTGATAATATTTATCGGAAGATTAAATCAAAAATGAAGAGATATCTTGATTTTGGTTTCATAAAGATTTCAAAAAATGGAGGAGATGAAGAGATATTTGAATTAGATCTTGATAAAATCACCGTCGCAAAACATCGTTTTTCTGATGGATATAAAGATTGTATCATTTTAAGGGTCTAAATCCTCCTATCAAGAAATTGTAGGGAGAATTTATAAATCCAATAATCTTAATAAAAACACGATGGGAAAACAAAAACTCGTAATGTCTCTGGCGATTCTGACTTTGTTCTTATTTAGTTTCACACTTATTTCTGCAATGGAGGCTGACAATATTACAATTGTTACTCCTGTGGCAAGTGGATCCTTGGTTGGTGCAACTGCAGATTTCAATGTGACTTTGGTTACGGGCTATGAAGCTGAAAATTGGACGAGTGTTAGGATCTGGTTGGTTTCGGCTGGATTAACCGCAAACACTACTGAAGCATTGGCGACTGATTGGATTACCAATACAACCGATTTGATGCTTAACGGAACTCTTGATTCTACCGCCTTTGAAGACGGAACAGATTATACTTTTAAAGCCCAACTTTTTAATGGGACTGATTATTTGAACTCCACAGTTTCTGGAGTTATTATAAATAATGGAGTACCAACCGCCCCAACACTTTCTCCTGCAGACTTAACTACTGTGACAAGTTCAGGAACTCAAACTTTTACTGGTACCGTCGTTGATGCTGATACGACATCATGTACCTACACCATTTATAGAGGGGGAAGCACTGCTGATGGAGAGGCAGGAACAGGATCCTATTCAGGAACTTCTTGTACTTTCACAAAAGCATTTTCATCCACGGCTGACAATGGAGTTTGGCACTGGACTATCATAGCAAGTGATGGGACGGACACAACTTCAACAACTGCGAAGCTAAATGTTAATCTTGTTGGAGCAGGAGGCGGTTACCTTCCTTTGATAACGGGCGCAGATTCTGCATCAGAAAAAGGAAGCAAGGCTTGGATCTTCTGGAGCATAATCATAGTTATCGCAATAAGTTTGATTGCCTACTTTGCAACTGGCAAGAAAAAATAAAATCATATTCACTGGAGATAAATTTTATTCATCTGAATAAATATAGGTAAAGGGTACTTTAATCTCCGTCTAATCCGAGTAAATACGGAAGAGAGTAGAACTGAAGCAAGTCAAGATACTGAGGGATTCTTGTTTGCGTGATGTTTATGTCTTTGAACTATTGAAAGAATTAGGAAACCCTCAATGAAAGGAGGTTAAAAAAAATAAAGATACAAAATGGAAGCTGGATTATTAATATTAGCTATTTTCTTAGCTCTAATAGGAATTTCTATGCTTGTAGCTGTTAAGAAGCAATCGTTTAAGAAAAATGGTGCCATGAAAACAATGTTTTTGATTTTCGGTATTGTTCTTCTTGCTTACGGTGCTGTCTCAACAGGTTCTCAGTTAGGTTTGTATGAAATCCCAGGTACGGCAGGAACACTGTTCTTGTCTGCATCTGTACCAGGAGGAAATGGAAACGCCGATAGTGGAGATATTATCTGCCCTGCAGGTACTACTCTACAAAACGGAGTTTGTGTTTCAACCACTGGTGGTGGAGCAACATATCAACCAACTGCATCTTACTCTGCACGAGATAAGTATTCTACTACAGCCATAACTGGTACTTCTTACTATAAGACAGGCGCTAACAGTGCTACAACCACTGCTAAGACAAATGTTAATGTAGGAGATAGTATCACTTACTGGGTGAGTAATACGTCGTATTGGATCAAACCTTTGACTAAATCTGCTGGTGCTGGAGTAACTCCATTTGAAGTTTTAGGGTGGGCTAACTCATCTGCAACTGTAAGTTTATATGATCTTGTCGGAAGGGCATCTGCTGATTCGGGAGATTCAAATATATCTATGGGCGCAAACGACCAAGCCAATGTTGAAATAACTTATCAAGGTACATCTGAAGGTTCTGCTGGACCATTCGGAGGTAAGATGGTTATTGAAATGAACTCTACAATTTCTTCTGTTACTTGTACTGGAGACGATTTAGTCTCAAGTGATCCTTATCACTTGACTTACTCAATCTCTGCTACATCTAACACGTATAAGAGTTGGACTTACGGTCCAAGCTTAGACGATGGAACTGGTGCTGTTAAGAGAATATCTTGTCAATTTAAGAACGGAGCATCTGCTGTTGGGGCAGAATCTGCTTATTACGTTAAATTCATCCCTGCTAACTACTATGTTACAGATAATGGAGATATCGTGCTTGACACAGAAAAATTCGCTGACGGAGATACTACAAGGACTGGAAGTACAATCAACTTACCAACAGTAACTGGTTACTGGGGTGCGTAAGATTAGATTGATTTCTAACCTTTAGAGCCAAGCAAAGCCATGGACTCATGGCATTTTTTTATTTTTTTATTTTTCATTTTTTTTAAGGAGAATATCTCCTATCAAATAAAAGTAGGGAGCATTTAAAAGCATGAAAGGACATAATAGACTATGGCAAAAAAAGACACAAGAAAAAAAGTTGTAATCGGAATTACAATAACTCTTTTAACAATCTTTGCCCTATTTATCGTCATTAATTCTGGTGTGAATTTCAGACCACTTTCCGTCGGTGTTATAAGTGTTTCTGATGTTCAAGTTAAGGATAATGGAGCCAAGATTCTTGTGACCGTAACGCCACAGGGGATGGATGATCTTCAGGTTTTTTTTAGCCCTTCAGAATTGAATCGCCAATTGGAATCCCAAGGGTATAAAGCAACTTCTTCTTCAGTCTTAAAAGTCAAATATGTTGAGTCAAGTAAGAAATTCTTTTTTACAGACAACGAACGAAATTCTATCAAAAAATTAAGGACAATAGATACTGGAAATTATTATGGGTTCGGAACTTCTAAGTCTTCAATAATTGCATATTGTAAAGATCGTGGAAATCCAAATACTGTTTCGGCATATTTTACCGACACTGGAATTTTTGAGATAAGCAATGTAATTTGTGTTGAATCTTTTAATGAAGGCTATGTTAATTCTTTTAATACAGGGTTAGGATCCGATGGGTTTAGTGTTGAGTTTGATCTTGATGGAGAAAAAGCTATTGTTACTGGTGATCAACAATTTATTTCAATGGCTAATGGAAGGGCGCTTATCACCTGGCAAGGAAGTCTCCTCGGGATAAATAATCTTGGTGCGCCAAATTATGATGTTTTCCATTTGCAAAATCAATGGTACTTAGTTGATAAAAATGCTTACGCTTCAGTTTCTTCGGCGCATAGCAATTTTATAAGTTGTATGGATTCTACAAACTGGTTAGGCACAAGACCGAACACGAATGATTATAACTCATGTAAATCTTCATACTTGAATATCTTGAATTCAAACATAGTCTCTGAGGATTCTTCATATGTTTCTCAAGTTTCAAATGCAGATTCAATTTCATTTTCCCAAGGAATATTATTTGTTGATCTTAAGCAACCAACATTTAAGCCAGTCTTCACAATTGAACTGGATGCAGAAAAGGTTGGATTAATTAGACTTGCTGGAGACCCAAAAATAGAACAATGTATTGAGGGTCAAGATTTTGAGGTTGCTGGGACTAAATCTGCTGGAGCAATAATTAAGAATGATGGAAACAGCGAAGGATTTTTTGATTTTAGAATTACTTGTAATAACCAAGATATGAGTGGTCATGCTGATGGATTAAATTTTGATGCTGGGGAATCAAGAATTGTTAATTTCCAGATCTACGGGGGGAATTCCCAAGAGACTACTAATTATGGAAATTGTCTTTTGAAAGTTACAGACAGAGCCTCTCAGAAATCAGTAGATTGTAGTTACAATATGGAAATAGATTATAAGTCTGGAATCTCTGATTGTATCGGGACCGAGACTAAATGTTCTGGGGATCTTGTGAGTTTGTTTAAGTGTGAGGATGGCGAGTGGGTTAGAAAAGAATGTACAGGGAATGAGACTTGTGGTTACAAAAATGATGTTGCGCAATGTTTAGATGAGGAAGGTCCAGTTGTTTCAGGATACTGTTCAGATTGTGATGATTATGCAAAAAGTTTAGTCTTCGGAAAAATATTCAAATCACAAAATTGTTTGAAGAAAACATTCCAAGGAACTTTCTTTTGTTTCTTTTCAATATTGAAAATGTTTGCAGTACCATTCTTCTTTATTTTGTCATTACTGTTCGGATTCAAATTCATAAACCAATTAATGAAGGGCGAATATAAAGGTCTTACGTGGGCTTTGGCAATTATTATTGGGGGCTTAGTTGGAATGCTTACTTATTTTGCGTTCTATGTTGGGCTTATCATTTTCATAGTAATTATGATTGCAAGATTTGCAATTGGATTTATCCCTGGATTAAATTTGGTGAAGAAGATAAGATGAAAAAACTATTTGTTTTTCTGCTAATAGGAATGATGTTCGCAGTAACAATGGTGAGTGCATCAGAAAAAATTACAACTTTGCCAGACGATATAGGATCATTTGAAGAATGGAAAATAAGAATGCTACAAGCTAATCAAGACGATGGTTTCTTCTCAGCTTCAACTGGAAATTACTGGGGGCTTTGTGAGAATACTTGTATTGATTTAATCTTCGGTGGAGATTGTAATCCATGTGACTCTGGAGAGGTTGCAAGTTCAAAGGGATGGCATCCAGACTCAATGAGTACAATGAATTATTGGTCTTCTGCAAATTCATTTTGTAATGATCCTTTTGCTGGATACAACTATTATAATGTTCAAGCTTTTTGTAAAACGCCAACGACAGAATGTTCTGGTGGAGGAGATCCTGGAGATAGAAAATGTGTCGGGAATGAAATTTGGGAATGTGACAACTCGGGAACTTGGGATTATGTTTCAGGTTGTAGTTTTCAATGTTCTGCTGGTTCATGTCAAGAGGAACAATGTACTCCTCATGCGACAGAAAGATGTGATGGAGATAATATTTACTGGTTTAATTCATGTGGGGAAAGAGAAGGCGAGTCTGAGAGGTGTGAGTCAGATGAAGTTTGTAGTGGAAATGAATGTGTAAGAAATTGCGATGCAGGATTAATGGGAAGTCCAATTTGCAGTGGGGATAAAATTTCTCAACAATATCAATTTGCAGACTGTACGACTGAAATTAGAAACACAGATACTTGTACTTTTGGATGTGAGAATGCACAGTGTGTTGACCCTCAATGTGAATCTTGCGAAGATCCTACTGCATGGTCCCAATGTGAAAGCGGAGAGATGTTCAGAACAAATTACAAGTGTGGCGCAGATTCTGATTATAGATGTGAATCATTTACTGAAACTCAGGCTTGTGAATGTGGGACCACAGGTCAATGTGATTATGATGAGACTTGTGAATCAAGTGTTTGCGTAGAGGTTGAATGTTCTGAAGATCAGATTGCGGACAATCATGAATGTTTAGATAAATCTTCAATTTCTCCAGTAGTAATTATCTCAATCGTAATTGGGGCATTTGTTTTTATACTGGTAATAATCATCGTCGTTATGATGATGAAACTGAAAGGAGGTCAGAATAAAAATGTCAAAAAGTAAGACAAGGAGAGGTTTTGATGAAGCTTTAACTTTCATTAGTTTGTTTGGTTTCTTGGCTATTGCGCTTAACGCTTTTACAAGCTTTGATCTTAGCCCATGGTCAACATCGGTTTTCATGTTGGTTGCAGGTTTAGCATTAATGATTGAAGGTAGGGTTTTCACAATTAGACAGTGGGGTAGGGACGGAATTCAACCTCCAGAAGTTCCATTTATATTTACAATATTATTTGGTCTCTTCACGATAATAGTTGGAATTTTAGCAATGCCAATAATCAACATAGTAACATCACAGGTCCAAACAATAATTGGAGTGGTTGCAATATTATGTATAGCATTCATATCTCTTCAGAGATGGGTGTTTGATTAGGGTAAAAATGAAAAGTCCAATATTGAAACACAATCTTGCAGTTAGAAATGTGATTATCGGAATGGCTTTCATTCTGGCTTTTTTATGGGTGATAAACCCTCCAGCAAGAAGCGCCGTTGGTATTAATCTTGTTTTCTTAGTGATAGCCTTTTTGGTTTACCGAGCAAGTGAATATCAGGATGATCTAATTGGAATTCAGAAAAATAATATTCTGGCTTCAATAGGTTATGGTGTAGTTTTTACTGCATTATTTTTTGTTGTGACTTTGATTGTTCCAGGAATGAGCATTGGCTTTCCTTCTCTACCTGCATCTATTTCAGATTCTCTTAAATTCTTTTTAGTTGTAATGGTGGCTCCTATAGTGGAGACAGTATTTTTTCAAGGGGCGCTTTATGCTTATATCAGTAACTTTGACACGTCAAAGAATAAAACAAGAAAGTGGGTTGCAATAACTGTCCAGGCTTTAGGATTCTCATTATTCCATCTCGGGGCTTATGTTTCAGGGTTCTATATGTACCCAGGATTCACAGAAGGGATGACTGCTGTAATGGCAAACACATCAGGTTTCATTGTGGCATTCTTATTCGCATTCCTTGCAGGATGGTTTATGACAAGAGATGGAGTTAAGAATTTGGTCTTCGTGGCAGTGTTCCATCTCGGATTGAATCTTGTTGCGTACAGTCTTTCAATAGCAGTGATCCTTGTGGGGCTTCCATTAATCGCTTCAAACCCAGCAACGGCTCTATTGTTTGCACCAACATTTTATGTTTGCTATAAAGCAATGAAAGGAGAAAAATATCTCCTATCAACAAAAAGTAGGGAGGACTTATAAGTTCAAGATTACTTGATATTCACATAAAGATGGGAAAAATAATAAGAAAAAATGTTGGAAAATGCCAGATTGTTATGACTGAGATTAACGGAAGGGTTACTTTAAAATGTAAAAATTTGAAACGTAAACCAACAAGTAAAGAAGCGGAAAATTCTGCTCAAGCAATTTTAGATTCAGTTAAAAACAAGAAAATAATCTACAGATAAAATGAAATGCAAAAGAGGATACGGCAAAGAGAAAGGAAAGTGTGTTAAGAATAAAACATACTTCAACAAAAAGAATTCTGTTAATTGGGATGCTATGTGGATTATTGTAACTGTATTCGGAATGGTTATTTTAGGATCAGTTCTTTTTTATGGGGGCGGTCAGGGATGGTTCAAATCTTTGACAGTAATTGAAAACACAGATTTGATAAGTTATCTTGATACTCCAAATCATCAAATTGATTATTCTTGTTCGTTAGATATTTCTCCAGGATCAATTTATGTTGGAGATAGAACTACTGGGACAATTGTTGATGGACCAAATTCACTTTGTCAAGTCTTCGCAAATGATGGGACCCAGTGGCTTAAGATTTATGAAGGATACACTGATGCAAACGGAGTCCTCGTTGATACAAGGAATATAAACACCGTCGGGAGTTTTACTTTTAGAGCAATATGTGATCTAAATGATAACAATCGTGTTGATATGGATGACTGCTTAACTAATCCAGAAGAGTTGAATGTTCTTCCTTTGCCAGATGATGGCTCTTGTTCAGAAACTGATGGGGGAAATGTTAGGACCACTCCAGGGATAACAACATCAGATGGAATTGGTTATATGGATTATTGTTTGGATTTTGGTGAAGCAGTTCATGAATACTGGTGTGATGGAGGAGAATTAATGGAAGAAAATTATGCTTGTAATCTTGGAGATGTTTGTATAGATACTCGTTCTGGAGGATATTGTTCTACTCCAGAAGTAAGTTATGAAGTTGGAGATAATGTTGGGAGTGGAGCAAGTGGCTCGGGGACCGCAGAATTTGGAGATGATGATTCAATAAATGTAATAACTATGGACTGGACAACAGGTGGAGATTATGTATTGGGAGCAAAAATAACCAGAAGTTGGGATTATGTCGGAGAGGATTGTTACGGACCAGAGCAATACCCTATGGAGTGGACGTTCTATGATTCAAATGGAATGGCTTGGCAAGAATATGATTATCTTCCAGTTAGTAATGTTGTAGATTATGTTTGCCCTGTCACATACCATGAAGATGCTCCTTGGAAATTTGTAGTTACCACAGGAATTCAGGCTTGTGGAGTAGAATATTCCTGGAATGTTCAACCTTATATTTGTGAGATGAGTAATTAAAGAAACATTTAAAAGTATGATAATCATATCTATTATATGAAAAAGAAACTATTCTTTATCTTCGGGGCAATATTAATTCTTTCAATAGCAGGATTTATAATTTTTTCTGGAGATGATGATCATGAAGTTCCTGCAAAGGTCCAGGAGCAAAAACAGGATCCAATAAATATTGTTCCAGTGTGTGAAGATTGCCGAGATGCCAACGGAGAGAGTGGAGGGGGAAGTAGGCATCCTTCTAAAATAAATGCTGTAATAAATGAAATTAATTCTGCATAATGCCAAAAAGAAACATTTATAAAGTATGAAGTTCATACAGTATTATGGCAAGAATTAGAAGAACTGTAAGTTTAAAACCAGAAGTGGATGAAGTCTTAGAGGACAAACGAGGAAAAGATAACCTTTCCAATTTTATGAATGATCATTTTGAAAAAACATTCAGTCCAGAAATTGAAAAAGTTAAGAAGAAGTCTGCTAAGAAAAAGCAAAAAAAGTCTCCTATCACCAAAAAGTAGGGAGGATTTATAAGGAATAAAAGACATAATTAACTATGAGAAACAAAGCTAAGTTCTGGACCCCAACAAGGATTGTAGTCACAATTTTAATTGCGCTTATCTTCCTATTTATCTTATTTAAATTAGGAATCTTTAACACTCTTCTTGATAACTTCCTGACCTCATCAGTCGCATCTGATGCACCTTCCGTCGGGGCTATTAGTAATGGAGGAGGAGGTGTAAGATGAGAAAAGCATTTGTGGGTTTATTAATGTTTTCTTTTTTATTCCTTGCGTTGATGGGATCTGTCAGCGCCGATACTTGTAGCCCCAATGGGGGTTATACTTCTTGTAATGAATGGGGGAATTCTGAAAGATATGGAGAAGCAGAAGCTGTTTCTTATGTTAAAATTCAAGGGACCACTGTCCCAGGGATTCAGATAAGTGGAAATTATAAAAACGGATATTTTATCGGACCTTCTTGGATCCCTTATTATATTGAAGCAGATAGGGGATATGTTTATTTAGATCAAAGTTCTTGGGATAGTTTGTGGAATACCGCAGACTGCGATCGTAACGATGGAAAATCTTGTAGGAATTTTGATGAAGAACTCGGAAGCCAGGGTAAGTATTATTTAACCAGGAATCCTGGAGAGAGTTATTCTGCGTGTCCAATATTTGTGGGTACAGATTATGATGAGGATGAAGAAGAGGTTGGAGGATCTATGCCTGGGGAAGTTTCTACTGATTGGGCTTGGGTTTATACTTATGGAGCCTGGGGATGGTTAGGAAATGATTGTTTGAAGGCAAAACAAGTTGAATGTTTTGATGATGGAGACTGTTCTTCAGATCAATTTTGTAGTAAAGCTGGAGAATGGCAAAGTTGGTCTTGTCAAGCGAGAGTTTGCGCAGAAGGTGAAGAAAGATGTTTTGGATCCGAATTAGAAAGGTGTGAAGGTAATTCTTGGATAGATAGAGGAATAATGATGAATAAGTGTGATGTGGAATGTTTAACAGATCTTGATTGTGAAGAGGATAGTGTTTCGGAGACATTTTGTAATGGTAAAAGTATTTTTCAAACAAATACTGATAATCGTTGTTTTAATTACAAATGCGCATCAACAGATCAGGATGAGTTGATTGAAGCCTGTTCTTTTAGCTGTGAGGAAATTGAAGGAGATGGGACAATTTGTATTGATAAGATTTGTGAGCCTGGAGAGAAAATGTGTAGCGCAGAAGGTAATTCTTTGCTTTGTGAGAACAATGAATGGGGTTTAGAAAATATTTGTGCAGAGGGTTGTGAAGAGGGAGAATGTAAGTCATCAACAAAGATGATTTATGGAGTTGTTGTTGGGGTTTTGGTTTTGTTGATTTTAGTTGTGATCGTCCTGATTGTACGTAAGCCAAGGGGAAAGAGATAAATTTAAAAGTATGAATATCTTAACATTATTACCATGGATTACGATAATAAAAAGGGTCTCTTAATTGTATTTGTCTTCCTCTTTTTAATAGGTCCCGTACTCGCCTTTTCTGGATCTGGAGCAGGAACTTCGGGGGACCCATTTCAAATAACTAATTGCACTCAACTTCAAGAAATGCAAGATAATCGGACCGCAGATTATATTTTGAATAATAATGTTGACTGTTCAGCGACTTCAACTTGGAATACAAACACTGGATTTACTCCAGTAGGGGCTGTTACAGATTTCCCGAACGATGCTTTTTCTGGGACACTTGATGGGAAAGGATATGTTGTTAGTGATCTTTTTATTTATAGACCAGGAACAGATTATCAAAGTGTCTTCGGTGTACTTAACGAAGCAACTGTTCAAAATGTTTCTTTTTATGATGTTAATATAACAAGCGATGCTCGTGGTTCTGGGATTGCTGGATATATGGGGGGTGGATTGTTGAATAATACTCAAATTACAGGTTACGTTGAGAGTGATGGATTCTGGAATGTTGGAGGGATCATTGGATATTTGGGAAATGCTGGAGTTGTAACAAATTGTTTTTCAAACGCCACAGTAGTTGGTCAAGCTTCTGTGGGAGGGATAGTTAGCCAAAATAATAATGGAACTGTTTCAAATTGTCGCTTTGAGGGTTCTGTTGATGCTTCAAATGTTTATGCTGGAGGTATTGTTGGATGGGCAGAATCTGCAAGTATAATTTTAAATTCTTATAACACTGGATCGGTAGATGGGGGGAATGGTGCCGTTGGAGGTATTGTTGGATCAAATGCTGGATCAATAAATAATTCTTTTTCAACTGGAGCAATCGGAGGTTATGCAAACATTGGGGGATTTGTAGGATCAAACTCTGGGACTATTGGTAATTCTTTTTCAACTGGAGCAATCACAAATTTATCTGCTCCTGGTGGTGGATTTTGTGGCGCAGACACTGGCACAATTTCAAACTCATTCTGGGATACACAAACTTCTGGATTCTCAACTTCCGATGGAGGAACTGGGAAGACAACTGCTCAAATGAAAGACTTTACAACCTTTGATACTGCTGGATGGGATATAATTTCTGTTGCTCTTGAGGCAAAAAATTTAAGCTATGTCTGGAATATTATTGATGATTCTTTTTATGCTTTTTTAAGTTGGTCTGAATTAGACCCTCCTGTTATCACTCTTTCTTCTCCCTTGAATGATGTTGTATTCCATACTTCTGATATTGATTTTACTGCAAACATTGTTGACGTTCAAGCTTTAGGAATTCAAAATGTTTCAATTTTAATTGATGGCGTAATTAACCAAACCAATTCTTCTGGGGCAGAGGGGTTATATAATTTCACTGTTTCTGGAATTCCTAACGGTGACCATAATTGGACCTTCATTACATACGACGATTCAGATAATTTATATGAAACAGATTATCGTGATTTCAATGTTTGGGTTTATAGTGGATCTGGAGCAGGAACTTATGCAGATCCTTACCTGGTTACAAGTTGGGCGCAGTTGGACGAAATGAGAGAAATTCTTGATGCCTCTTATGAGTTGACAGCAGATTTAGATAGTTTATCTACGGGATATGATACTTACGCTTCAACGGTTGCGAATGCAGGAGATGGTTGGGATCCAGTTGGAGATGCAACACCTTTTACTGGAAATTTTGATGGAGGAAATTATGCAATTTCTGATTTAGTTATAGATAGATCTTCGGAAACTTATATTGGATTATTTGGGTATGCAAGTGGATCAATAATTAGAAACATAAATCTTATTGATATGGATATTACTGGGGATGAACGTGTTGGGGGATTAGTCGGGAATGCGGTTGGGATAAATATTTCTTATGTCTCTGTTGAGGGTGATGTTGCTGGTGTTGAAAAAGTTGGGGGAGTTGTTGGATATGCAAGTACAACAACTTATCTTTCTTATTCTAATGCGAATATAATTGTTTCATGTGATACATCTGCAGGGTTAGATTGTGGTGGATTAATTGGGGATTGTTCAGGATATATTGATAGTTCATATTCATTAGGGAGCGTGACTTCATTTACTTACGTCGGAGGGCTGGTTGGTGATGCAATGTTTTCTACAATTACAAATTCATATTCTGGGGCGGACACATATAGTACGTCAGATTCAAATCCTTATCAAGGTGGGTTGCTTGGGGATGCAGAATTTGCTAATGTTTTTAATTCATATGCTTTCGGTATTGTTAATTATACAACTATTTACTATAGGACTGTTGGAGGTCTTGTTGGATCTAATTCTGGCAATGGAGTTTTTAATGATTCATTCTGGGACACTCAAACATCTGGAGTTTCAGATTCCGAAGGTGGATCTGGAAAAACAACAGCGCAAATGAAAAGCGCCATAACATTTACTGAAACTGATTCTGTTGGATTAGATATCTCTTGGGATTTTATTGATAATCCAAATGATGATGTTTCAAATGAAGATTTTTGGCATCTTAATGATTCAATAAATAGTGGATATCCTTATCTTTTAACTCCAAAAGATATTTATGTTAGGCTTGATAGTCCAGAGAATAATTCTGCATCCTCTTCGGTAAAAGACTTTATTTGCTTCGGAAGAACGAGTGCAAGTACGAACTTAACTAATATTACTCTTTATGTTTGGAATTCTACTGGATCAATTATAAACCAAACAACCAATACCATTACAACAAAAGAAAACCAAACAACTTTTAGTAGCGTTCCTTTTTCTGTCACTGATGATTATCAATGGAATTGTTTGGCAACTAACGACGACGGGTATTCTTCTTTTGCTGATCAAAATTATACTTTTCAAGTTGATGTTACAAATCCAGTAGTTAATCTTGAGACTCCTATAGATGAGGCATGGTCTGGTTATGATGTTGATGGAGCAACCTTTACTTACAATCCTGAACACGCATCTGGGACCGTTGATTCATGTAGCCTTTACACAAATTCAACTGGAGCCTGGGCGCTTAATCAAACTAATAGTTCAATCACTGAAGGAGAGACAAATAGCTTTAATCTTGTTATGCCAAATGGAAACTTCTTATGGAGTATTGAATGTTCTGTTGGTGCCTTTGATAATTTTGCATATGAGAATAGGACAATAAAAGTTGATGTTGACTTTCCAACTATCAGTAATGCAACCTTTGATTCTACTCCAGGTACACAAACCTTTTCTTTTAATACTACTCTTGCCGACGACAATTTAGATACTTGTAAATATTCTATTCTAACTCTACTCGGAGCAGTTGATGGTCTCAATGAAAACATTTCTTTTACTTGTAATACTGAAACTCCAGCCACTGTTACAGCATACGATACTTTTACTTTGAGAGTTTATGGAACTGATCTTGCAGGTAACGAGAATTTTACAAATACAGAATTCACAATAACTCCTGCTGGTACAACTGGCGGAGGCGGAGGCGGAAGCGGAGAAGAGGTTGAAAAGATTCCAACAATTGCGATTAAGAAAATAGATGATTCTCAAAGATATAATGAATTGCAACGTGCAGTTCTTTTTGCAAGGATAAATAATTTATGCGCAATATTAAAAACAAATGAGCAAACAACTTTTACTGTTCAAGACTTTTCTGGGGATTGCTCAATGAAGAAAAGTGATTTAGAAGGATTGCGTACGGATCTTGCCACGGAAGGACTTCCAATTGGCATAGAAGATCTTATGCAATTTTATTTTCAGTTTAGTGAGCAAGAAGTAGAGCAGGTATATTTTAGTCTTGATGTTATTAAAGAGCATGATTTATTTACTTCTGTTTTGGGAATTGTTAATCCAATGCGTGTTAATCCTCCGAGGTTAGATAGACCTTTTATTATTTCTTCCGCCCCAGGAGAAAAAAATGTAACGATTGAATATACTTTCACAGTCAATAAAGATATTAGAGAATGCGCAGTATTATCTGGAGAAAATTTTGAATGTGTTGTTGTAACGAATAGTTCTGTTAAAATGATCCTTCACATTGAAGACACGGACTTTTTTGATAAAGTTTTTATGGGGGAGATTTCTATAACTTCTGAGGCTGATCCAAATAATTTAGAAGTCAAGAGGATTTCTTTGCTCCCAAGGGTTTACAATATGTCTTATCCATTCTTTGGCATTCCTGCAATGTGGATTCTTATTTTCTTGGGGATAATCCTTTTGGTTCTTTCTATCTTTTTTATTACAAGATCCAGGCTACAGAAAGAATTAAAAAGGAGATTCAAGTAGTATGAATGTATGAAGATGTTACAAATTCCCTCAAATAAAAAATCAAGTAGTAAGATACTCGCAATCACCTTCTGTTTATTAATTGTATTAGCCGTGGCAGTTGTCAGCTTCGGAATTGATAAAAAACAGGAATCTTTGGTTGGAGCAGATTTATCGGGTTCTTTAGATAAAATAGATCTAATTAAGGATAGTACGTTTATAGATGATCTTCGTAAAAATGATACCTTTAGGGATACTTCTAATGAAAGTGCAGATTTAAAATCTTATGATTCTTCTTTGAGGAAAGTTACAATTGAAGACTCCTCTTTTTCTAAGATCCTTGAAATTGGACTAAAATCAAATTATAGTGTTACGGGTCTTATTTATTCAAACGATACAAAAGTTGCAGAAATTAATTTATATGATTTTGGAAGCAAGATTGAACTTTTATTTGATTCAATAAATCTCTATGATATTAAAAACAATTACTCCTTAGTAAATCGTACAATAAGATTTAAGTATGCAAATTTTTCTCAAGAATGTCATGGGGCTGGAAAGGCTCAAGAATGTTATGATATTAAAACCTGGATCCCTTTTTCCTCATTAAAAGAATTGCCTTCTAAAAATTTAACAATTGGTTTATTCACTGAAACTTTTTCAGGAGAACATATTGAGTGGGTCCCGAAAGTTCAAGGATTTGAAATTTTAGAATGGGGAGATTGGGAGGTTGCAACTGCTGGTTATTTTTCAAAAAGCTATCAGCAAAGCGATGGTACTCCTATGGAGATGTATATAACCACGGCAGGAACATCTCTTTATGTTGTAGGAACTACTGCAGACAATGTTACAGAGTACACTCTTTCAACAGCCTGGGACATATCAACAGCCTCGGCAACAGGAGATAGTTTCCATTTTCCTTATACTTCTGCAAGTGCAATAACATTTAAACCAGATGGAACTAAAATGTATTTCATTGATGGTGGTGGAAGAGATGCTTATCAGTATTCTCTTTCTCCTGCATGGGATTTATCTTCGGCAACTTATGATGCTGGAAAAACATTTGGTATTCATGCTGAAGAATTAAGCCCTTTTTCTTTATTCTTTAAGCCAGATGGTTTAAAATTATATATTGCAGGTTATGGTGACGATGCGGTTCATATGTACACTCTTTCATCTGCATGGGATATTTCATCAGCAACACATACAGAACAAGGATCTATTGGGACTGAGATAAGTGAAGGAAGAACAGCTTTTTTCAAGTCAGATGGTACCAAAATGTATGCTACTGGAAGAAATACTGATATTGTTCAAGAATATTCCTTGTCAACTGCATGGAACGTCACAACCTTAAGTCCAACTTATTCTTATGACAAATCAAGTCAATCAACATCAACTGTTGGAATGTTTTTCAAAACTGATGGGTCTCTAATGTATTTAGTAGATTGGAATGATTATATTTATCAGTATTCTTTAAATGGAACACTTCCAGAATGTCAGCAGAATAGTAATTGTGATGCCAATCAATATTGTGACGGGGGTCAAACTTGTCAATCAGACCTTGCAGATGGAGCAACTTGTGATGGAGAAACTTATGTTGCAACTAATGCAGAAGAAGATGGTGCCTGTACTAATGGTTATTGTGACAGTGATGGTGTGGGTGTATCAGATGATGGTCATTGTTTTACTCCATACAATACTTACTTTGATGGGCAAGAAAATACTTATTGTGAATTTTCCACAGATACTGGTGTCTCAGATACAGATGAAAAAACAGTTGGCACAGACTTAAACACTTGTGATGATGTAGGTCAACTTTTTTATGAAGATGAGGTTTCTTCTACTTGCGGATATGTGGATATAACTACAGATTTTGAGTGTACCGATTCGGGATGTTCATGTGTTCAACCTTTATGTGATAATGGAGTTACGGGAACCGACGTGGATGTTTGTACTGCTGATGAGACATATTTTGCAGATGAATGTACCTCAACTGCTGGAGGAGAAGATCGTAATAATATTTGTCAAAATAGTTCGTTTGATGCTTCATGTACAGGTGATGATGCTTGTGGGGGAATTGAAGCTGGAACGGGGGATTGTACTTTGGCTTGTGTTTTAGATGTTGATAGAACTTTAGAAATCACCGACCCAATAACTGGATCTCCAGTGAGTGTTTCAAGCGGAGACAACATAACATTAACCTTTAATTTTTTAGAAAGCGGATCAAATATTACTTCAAGCGTAACTCTTGAAAGCATTTTTATCGGGGGATCTGAGGCAACTGTTTTGGGGGGAGAAGGTGGAACTCCAGAGACCTCACAAATAAGTTATGAAGATTTTGAGGGACACGCAGAACTTTATGAAGGAGATTATGATTATTGGTTACAGGCAACATTTGATACTGCAGGAGAGGCATGGGGGGTTTATACTGGGAACGGACAATCATCCAATACAGGACCAACATCAAACTATGATGGTTATTATGCAATGGTTGAAACTTCAAGTGGACAATGTAATGATCCAGATACTGCAGTTATGTATAACAGTCCAGCGATAGATTTTGATTCTTATGATTATGTTAATATTAGTTTTGCATATAATCTTTATGGTAATACGATGGGCGATCTTCACATAAAAGAAAACACCACAGGAGTATGGCTTTCTGTTTGGCAAGACACAGATGATTCAACTACATGGCACACTCATAATCATGGCTTTACAGATCTAACAGGGACGGGAAATATCGCTATTTGGTTAGATTGTGGAGCAAGTTATCAAAGTGACGGTGCGGTGGATTCAGTAAATATTACTGGTACGACTGGGGGAGCAGGAGGTTCACAATTCTCATACATCGCAGGAGTCGGTTGGCAAGTAAATGTTACTGTCCCTGATTTTGAAGAAGGAATAAAAGATCTCTATATTAATGCAACTTATTCTGGAGAAACAGTGGATGATACTGAAACAAACGCTGTGAGTTATGGGGTAAGTGTCTACAATTTAACAATAGTAGATCCAACAACTGCTGTGCCTGAAAGTGTTTCAACTGGGGATAATATAACTGTTAAGTTTAATTTCTTACAAGAGGGGTCAAACATAACTTCAGGATTAACCCTCGGGGATATTTTTATTGGAGGATCTACTGCAACAATATTGACTCAGCAAACTTGTACGGGAACATTAGATTGTTCAGTTTATTCAAATGAGACTGCTTGTGATGTTTGTGGTCAATGTAATTGGACATCAGGTGGAGCAACTGATGACACAAATATAACTTGTTCTGGTGTTTGGGGTTTTGATTGTACTTCTGTTCCAGATGGTGGAGATAATACCTTTGATGCTTGTGATTCAGAAACAGGAACTTATGAGGCTATAACTGGATTAAAGTTAAATGCAACAACTGTTGGAATGGGAGACACTATTTTAGTTTCATGTAAAAAGGCAAGTCCTGCTTATGATGCAGATGATCAACAAATTGCTTATAGAAATTCCACGACGGGAGAATGGCAACAAATACAATTATGGACAACTTCTTGGGATGCAGAAACATGGTACACCGTCGCTATTCCAGTTGATGATGTTCTTGGTGAGCATCAAGTAAGATGTAGTGTTACAGATCTTGAATATAGTGGGACTACAGGGGTTTGTTTTGGGGGACAATATATGGATAATGATGATATCAACTTCACAGTTATTGAAACTTCATCATGTACAGAAATTGATGGGGGTGCGTGTTCATCTTGCGCTGTTGGAGATTGTGAGGCGGATTGTTCAGAGGCTGGATGCTCATTAGACTTAACAGATCAATTTAGTTTCTTAGATGGATATTGGAATGCCAATGTTACTGTTCCTGTTTTCGGTTCTGGTTTGAAAGATTTATTTGTAAATGCTACCTATAGTGGGACTACTGCTAATAACACAGAATCAGAAGCCATTAATTATGGGGCAGTAGGGGATACAACCCCTCCTTATTTCACCTCAATCCCTGCGAATGCAACACTTTATTACTGGAACGAATCTTTAGGAGTTGAATTTGATGCAGAAGACGAGACCTCTTTTGATGACTTCTCTGTAAACGATTCACGATTTACAATTAATTCAACTGGATGGCTTTCAAATAATACTGTTCTTGGAATAGGGACCTATATTTTAAATATAACAATTCAAGATTCATCAGCGAATGAAAACTCCACATTGTATAAAGTAACTATAAACCAAAATACTCTCCCTTGCGATGTTCTCTTTAATGAATCTTCTCCAATAACTTACCCTTCACAATTTCAAGTTTATTCAAATTGTAATTCTGCGTTTACTCTTTATAGAAACGGAACTGTAGTTTCAAATAATTCTGTTCAAGATCCTGGAGCAGGAGTTTGGAATTACACAGTTATGAGATCAGATAATATTAACTTCACAAATTATGTTGATGAGGAATTTTTTACAGTGAGTAAAGGAGTTTCAGTAGGAAGCTTAACTAATTCTGTTTCTTGGTCTATTGTATATGGTACTGAAGTTACAATTGGTCTAAGTGAAAGTCAATCTGGTGACGGAGACGTGACTTACATTGTTTATCGGGATGGGGTTTCAAAAGGAACTGGAGAAACTTGGAGTCCAGGTACAGGAACTTATGACTATGTTTTAAACACAACTGGAGGGGCAAATTGGACTTCAAATGCTTCAATGGAAGTGCAGACCTTAACTGTTACCGACGAGAATTATCCAATCTTTTCTGATTACTGGGATGATAATGCAACTATTGAAGGGAGTGGAACTGCACATTTTAATGTTTCTATAGCGAATACAAATGGGACTGTGGGTCTTGAAATTGATGGTGCTAATCATACTGGTACAATAGATACGGTTTATTCATTAAGTTATCAAGAAGATGCAAACGCAACAGCTTGTGAAGATGATTGGGATGGAACTTATACTTGCGCAAATACTTATGATGGAGACTGGGATACTTGGGGACAAGGGGGATTCTCTGGAACAGTATTTCAAAACTTTACCATTCCAAGCAATGAGGTTGCTGGTTCTTTTTTAAGATGGAAAAGTGGATGGGCATCAAATTCTGGAAATGAAACATTATTTAGAGGGTGTTTTGATGAGGGAGTTTTGCAAATAAAAGGGGAATCATTTGATTTGGGGGAAATAGCCACAGTATTTTGTTGGAACTATACTGCATCTGATTGGAAAATAGTTGGTCAAGATACTTCAGGAGGATCTGAAGGGAAAATTTATGATGTAGGAATTTATTGGAATGTGAGTGAATCTTATTATATTGCAAATGCTTCATTAAGCGGAGAAGGAACTTATCCTTATTATTGGTGGGCTTATGGAGATGGAGATACAAATCTTTTCAATGTTTCAGAAACAAGAGATTACTATGTTAATGCAACTGCGGATCTATGTGGGACCCAAATTACTTCTTCAACAACTCTAACAGAAGATCTTGATTGTCCAAATGATGGACTTATCTTGAATGCAGATGATATTATTTTAGACTGTGCTGGTTTTACAATTAATTATTCAAGTTCTGGAACTGAGGGGGATCGTGGTCTTGAAGGATGGGGACATCATGTTAATGTAACAATAAAAAATTGTAATGTTCAGATGACTAACACCACTTCAGCAGAACTTTACCGTCAAGGAATTACAAATTATGATTCAAGTAACTTTCAAGTAATAAACACTTCAGTTGATGTTTGGGGAAATAACCCTACAATAGAAGCATGGGGAACATCACAAAGCAATATGAGATATATGAATATTTCTGGATGCACTTTAGTTTCACATGAATACGATGGAATTGGTCTTGGTGATTATGCGCTTGATGCAAATGTGGAATATAGTAATATTACTTCTGCTCAGGTTCCTATTTATACTTGGACTGGAGCAGATAATATCACAATCCATAACAACATTATTAATTCTACTGATAATATTGATGGTCGTGGAATTTCATTAAGGGGAGTTATGTCTGGTGCGCAAATTTATGACAACACAATCTATGCAGAGTATCGTGGAATTTATGCAGAAACAAATACTCATAATATTTCAAATAATATCATTGAAGCTGGAACTGGGATTTATCTTTCACAGTCCAATAATACCTTGATCACGGATAATACAATTACAACTTCAGATGATTATGTTTCTGCGTTTGAAGGTGCTGGAATTTATTCAGATGGAGAGGGAGTAATTATCCGAGACAACATAATAACAACTTCTGGATTGACTGCTGTTGGAATTGCTTTTGCTGGAGGATCCGATTCAATAATTGATAATGCCACAATTACTACTACTCAAAATTCTTCTTATGGTATTTATGTTTCTAACGGCGCTAATGGAAATATAATTGAGAATTCAACTATCTTAACTTCAGGGGAAAGCCTTGCAGTGGGTCTTTATATTTATGGAGACAACAATAATGTTACGAATGTAAATTCAACTACAACGGGTGGAGATGATTCCCCTGGATATGGAATAGGATCGGCTTCTCTTTTGGTACGTGATTCAGACAATGTTTATATCACCGACACAATTCTAAATGCTATAAACAGCGATGATATACAAGCAAGAGGAACATTAGATTATACTGCAACATTTATCAATGTGACTTACAGCGAGATAGCCTTTAATGTTACTGACGTTGGTCAATATCTTGATTTTTATTGGTACATGGATGTTCATGTAAATAATTCTGCTGGAAATCTTGAAGATGCGAATGTTTCAATCTTTGATCTTGATAGTAATTTACTTCACACAGAATTAACTGATGCTGGAGGAGATATTTCTCAACAATTACTTGAAGCATTTATTGCCAATGGATCTATCCAGACAGATTATACACCTCACACAGTGAACGTAACTAAGGCAGGGTACACAACAAACTCAACTTCTTATAATTTAACCTCTTTGAATAATGTTATTGCTACAATTATGATGACTGAAGCAGATTCAACTCCCCCTTATTTTACGACAATACCTGCAGATGATTCAATCACCTATGGAGAAAACTGGACTGGTGTTGATTTTGATGCGGATGATGCTGGAAGTTCCATTGATTCTTATTGGGTAAATGATTCAAGATTCACAATAAATTCAACTGGATTCTTAGATGACTTAGTTATTTTAGGGGCAGGAAGCTATTATTTAAATGTTTCAATTAATGATACTGAGGGAAATGAAAATTCAACACTTTATACTTTGACAGTAAATACAGCGAGTCCATCTGGATCTTTAGCTGGGACCTCTCCTATTTCATATGGAACTGCAGGAGATGTTGAAGGCAACGAATCAAACACTGGCGACGGTGATCTAACTTATAAACTTTATCGTGAGGGGGTTGAAGCTTCAAACCCAGACACAGCAGTTTTGGGCGCAGGTGTTTATTCTTATGTTTATAATACTACTGGGGGAGCCAATTACTCTGCAAATGCAAGTATGGATACCTTTTCATTGACGGTTAATCCTGTCGCCTCACAAACTTCTTTAATATTTGACAAGGCTTCTCCTCAGATTTTTGGAACTTCAATTAATGCAAGTTGTTCAGCTATTACTGGAGAAGGAACGCCTCTTCTTTATCGTGATGGGGTGGATGTGACCGCTTTAGAAAATAATAAACTTATTCTCTTGAGTGTTGATTCGTATGATTATGTTTGTAACATGACTGCAACTCAAAATTATACAACTTCAACAAATTCTTCTTCGTTTACAATAAGCCAGGCTGTACCAACTGGAAGTTTAGAATCTTCTGCTGGATGGACCTTAACTTATCCAACAGAAACAATAATTTCTCTTTCAGAATCCAACACTGGCGATGGAGATTTAACTTACATTATCTATAGAGACGGAGTTTCTGTAGGAACTGGAGAAACAGAAACCTTTGGATATGGGATTTATGATTATGTTCTTAATACTACAGGAGGAGCAAATTATACTTCAAATTCTTCAATGGACGTTGAAACATTAACAATAAATAAAAATGCTGGATCTTGTGATGTTTTATTTAATGAAACAACCCCACAAAATTATCCCAAAGAATTTAGAGTTTATTCTAATTGTGATTCGGGATTTGTTCTTTATAGAAACGAAACAGTTATCACAAATAATTCAGTACAATCTTTAAGTGCTGGATCCTGGAACTTTACGGTCCAAAGAAATGATTCAGTGAATTATACAAATATTTATGATGAAGAGATTTTTGTAATAAGTAAAGCAACAACTTCAATTTCTGTAAATGGGACAAGCCCAATAAATTATGGAGTTACTGGAGATGTTGAAGGTACTGGATGCCCTGCTGGAGTCACTTGCAATCTTTTCCGTGAGGGGGTTGAAGTTTCAAATCCAGATGCAGTTATCCTCGGCGCAGGAGTTTACAACTATGTCTATAACACCACAGGAAATGAAAATTATACAAGTGACTCAGATACTTTTGAATTAACTATTAATAAAGGCACTGGATTGGTTTATACTTATTTAAACAATTCAAGGTCTAATGAATCAATTTATGAAGGTGAAAGTATTTGGTTGAATGGTACTTTAGAAACTGGATCTGGAATCATTAAGCTTTACAATAACGGCACACTGATTAACTCTGGCGCAAGTCCTCTTTCAAACCTTACAGCTTTTAGCACAGAAGGAACTTATAATATTACAACAATTTATGAAGCGACTCAAAACTATACTGCGAGTTTTGAAACTTGGTTTGTAATTGTTTCAGTCGTCCCAGATATAACTGACCCAGAGATAACAATAATTACTCCCCCGAATAATACTAACTCAACTGATTATGGACTTGATGTTAATTTTACAGTCTCAGATAATATTGCTGTTGATTCTTGTTGGTGGTCTGATGATGGAGGGGCATTTAATGTTTCAAATCCTTCTTGTGAAAATATGACTGACATTGGAGGATGGGTTGAAGGAATAAATACAGTTTGGGTTTGGGTCAATGATACATCTGGAAATGAAGCAAGAGATGAGGTAACTTTTAGGATTGATACGAAGGCTCCAATCTTTACTTCAATTGTTGATCAAACAATTAATGAGACAGAAACCCTAAGTTATACTCCCACTGCGAGTGATGCTGGTGTTGGCTTTGATTCATGGGATATTAATGCTACAGAAATGATCACAATAAATTCTGGGACTGGAGAGATAACAAATATTTCTGCATTGATTATTGGATATTATTCTTATAATGTTTCAATTAACGATACTCTCGGCAATACAAACTCAACTATTTGGAATCTAAATGTTACTGCGGTTGACCAGGTTAATCCTTCTGTCTCTGGACTAACAGAAAATCCAGTGGATGGAAGTGAATACTCTCCAGGGCAATCATATGAATTCAACGCAACCGTAACTGATGACAATCTTGACACTGTAACTATTGAGTTTGACGGAGTTAATTATTCAACCTCAAATCTTGCAGGTGATGTTTTCAATTTTACAATTTCAGATTTGGCAGTTGGAACTTATAATTATGTTTGGTATGCAAACGATTCTTTTGGAAATGAAAACAATTCCCTTTCTGGATCTTATGAAGTTATCCAGAACTCAAGTTATGTTTTAGCAATTGATTTGTCTCCTTCAGATTCAGAGGTTTATGGAGTAGAAACAACAGCCACTGGATCTGGATGTCCTTCTGGGGTAACTTGCAATCTTTTTATTAACGATTCTTCAGCTTCAAATCCAGATGTTCAAACACTTGGAGCAGGAGTTTGGAGTTATACTTTTAATACAACAGGAAATGTAAATTATTCTTCAAGTTCAATTTCTGATCTTCTAACAATTTCAAAAACATCCTCTCAAACAAATTTAACTTTTGACAAAACATCTCCTCAAGATTATGGGACTGAAATTATTCCTTCTTGCTCTATCATTACGGGAGAGGGAAGCGCAGTCTTAACATTGGATGGAGATATTATTACTTCGGGAGTTGGTGTAACCCTTGGCGTAGGAATATACTCTTTTAATTGTTCACTAACAGAATCAACAAATTATTCCTATTCAGAAAATGTCTCCAGCTTTACAATAAGTCAGATATCTTCTGAAGTTTACACTTACCTAAACAATTCAAGATCAAACACAACCATTTATTCTGGTCAAAGTATTTGGTTAAACGGAACTTTGAATACTGGAGAGGGAAGCATAAATCTTTACAACAACGGAACTCTTATAAATTCTGGGGCAAGTCCTCTTTCAAATTTAACAACCTTTAGTGACGTAGGACTTCACAATATCACTACAACTTATGAGGCTACTCAAAATTATACTTCTACTTCAGAAACCTGGTGGGTTAATGTGACAACTGCTCCAGATACAACAAAGCCTTATTTTACTTCAATTCCTGCAAATGCTTCAATAAGTTATGGTGAGGATTGGGATGGAGTTGATTTTGATGCTGAAGATGAAACTTTGTTTGATAGCTTTTTTATTGATGATACAACAAACTTTACAATAAACTCAACAGGATTTTTAGATAATAATACGTTCTTGTTCGTAGGAACTTATTTGATAAATGTTTCAATTAATGATTCTTCAAATAATATTAATTTTACAATTTATGAAGTTGTAGTCGGGAAAGCAACACCAACAGGAACTTTAAATTCAAACGCAACATGGACTATCGCACCAGGAGATTCGGTTATAATTAATTTTACTGAAACAAATGAAGGGGATAGTGATGTTAATTACACTGTTTATCGTGACGGGATTTATATTGGATCTGGTGAAACTTGGTCTCCTGCTCCTGGAACTTATACTTACATTTTAAACACAACTGGTGGAGAAAATTATTCTTCAACTGCAAGTATAGACACGCAAGTTTTAACTGTGACAAGCGCAGGAATTCCACTAATTGAATTCACTAATGGTACAGAAGAAAATAATTCCTTTTTCCAGAGAGATTGGATTTTTGCGAATGTTTCTGTGACAATTGTTAGCGAAGACACAATAATCTTTAATTTATACAATTCAAGCCATGACATAATTAATTCTTCATCATTCACAGATTCAACAAGAACGATTAATTGGACCAATCTTACTGATGGGCAGTATTACTACAACGTCACAATTAATAATACTGGTGGAGGATCAAACAGCACTGAAACAAGGTTGATCACTTTAGATAATGATTATGGAGACCTTTCAATTATTATTCCTATTGAAGGATCTGCTTATGGAAATGTTGTAACCTCGGTTAATGTTGATGTGAATTATTCAGTTGAGAATGAAACTAACCTTGATTCTTGTTGGTATAGGCTTCGGGGAGTTCAAACAATTCCTAATACAACCACTCCATGCGATGAAGGATACAATAATTTTACAATAACAATTTCTAACTTTGGATATCTCACCCTGGATGTTTTCTCAAATGATTCTGCAAGTAATGAAGAAACAGATCTTGTTAACTTTTATGTTAATCAGTACACAGGACCTCAGCAAGGTGGAGGATCAAACACAAACCCTAATGATAATGATTACGAAGATGTAACCAACCAGTATAATGCGACAGTTCTTTGTTCTGAAGTAAAAGACTTTTTATCGGAACATCAAAATTATTCTTACGAAGAAAAAGAAAGCTTCAGAAATGCACTTGCCATCTTATTTGGATTTGCAATTGAAGATCAACTACTTAGTAAATACTTGAATGATTATGATTCTTACTGCCAGGATGATGAGCCTTTTGTACCAGAAGAGCCAAAAGAAGAAGAGAAAAAACCTATTAATTATTGGGTGTTTGCTATTTGCATACTAAGTATTCTTATATTAATTTTAATCTTGATGATTGCCTATCACAGAGAGAGGCTTGTATTAATGCTTAACTGGTTAAAGAGAGAAGATGAGGAAGAAAAACCTAAACAATCATAGTCCGACCTTAATAGCATCCCTCAAGAGTACCCCCTGATCCCTCACAGGAGAAGGGTTACTCTTGAACCTCATTGACATAAAACAAACATTTAAATAGTATGAAAGTATGATGTAGATATGACTCAAAATATAATTGAAAGGAGGTTAAAAAATGAAAAAATTTAAAGATTTAAGCAAGAAACAGAAAATGTTTTTTATTCCTATGTTTGCAATAATGCTTATTGGATCTGTTATGGCTACCGCATATGTTGTTAATTCTTTTGTAATTACTGTTGATGTTAACGAGCCATTTGTTGATGTGGAGTACGTAATCATCGGAGATGCAGGTAATTGGGATGGTGAGACTGGATGTGATGCAGATGGATTGGCTTGGAATGCAATGGGAGATATTGATGTCCAAGGTTTATTCGCTGGTGAAAGTAGAAATATTTGTGTGAGGTTCCACAATAATGCAGAAGCAGAGATACACTATACTCTTTCAAGCGTGGTCCTAAACACAAACATTGAGATCAAAGAAAAATGTCAATTAGCTTTCCCAGAAGTTACAAAATCTGGAGATGCTCCATCGTCTGGAGATGTTGTTAGAGGTAAAAGTTTAACTATCGCCCAGAATGCAGACACTGTTAATGATTGTAGAATACAAATAGCAGTTGCGAGAGGCTAAAAACAAATTTATTTTTATTTTTATTTTTTATTTTCCGATCATCCGACAAAACAAAATGAAATACCTAACAATAGCATTGTCTCTAATGATCTGCCTTACTTTTGTAAGTGCATATTACCCAGGAGACACGATAACAATTGAAAACGACTTTGGGGTAGAGAATCTTGTCTATACCGTAATTGAAAATTCAACTGCAGTGGATGTGAATGTCTCAATTAATTCAACTCATGTTATTGTAAGGTTGCCATTTGATATGGCTCCAGATTCTTTTACAATTGTTTTTCTTGAAGAGCAGACCAAAGAAGTTATCAAAGAAGTTTATATTGGGGGCGGAGGATCCTCAAGAAGAACAGTGATTAAAGAAGTTCCAGTAGAAAGTAATTGTACAATAATTATTCAAGATCAACAACCGCCAGAACCAGAAGAGCCAATAAATCTTACTACTGATGAGCCAGAGGAAGAGAAAAAGGAGTTTGATAAGAAATGGTATGGGGTTTTGATGATGGTTATTATATTTTTTGCGGTATTAATGTTTTGGCTGTACTTAATCCTTAAAAAAAATAAAAAAATAAAAAAGAAATTCAAAGAGTTTATCTCTTCTTTTTCTTAACTGTCTTCTTCACAGAAGTCTTTTTCTCAGAGAAAATATAATAAGGTATTGTTCTCTCAACAACTCCCTGCTTAATCAATTTTCTAAGATTCTGTGCTATAGTGCTTTGACCTTTATTAAGAGCCTTTGCAATCTCTTGTGGACGATATGCTTTATCCTTATTCTTTTTCAGAAAAGCTAAGACATAATTCTCGTCCCCAAACGACCTACTCTTAAAATTATTAGACACATACTGTTTTCTTGTAATTGGCATTTTTGTAACCCCCTTTCATTGTTTCGTTTTAAGAAATTTCTTGATTAAAGGAGTAACTTTCTTCTTATTGTTTTCCTTGTCAACAACAATAACATTATCATCCATAAGTCCAACAAGTTTACTCATCTTTTCATTTATTTCTTTAACATTTTTTAGAATTAACTTGATCCTTTGCAAAAATTTCAAACGAATTATGAATCTAATAACCAGGAAGACCGCAATAATTATCAAAACTACTTTAGCAATGTCCCAAATGTTCAAGAGATATTCTTTTGTGATGTATGGTGCAACAGCCTCTCCCCATCCAGCCAAAGTATCATTAATTGCCATATGATAGTATGATTTTCATACTATATAAATGTTTCTTTTTCCTATCATAAAAAAGTAGGGAGAGTTTATAAACAAAAAGATACTAAGTTTATCATGGCATACAAAGGAAAATGTAAAAATGGAAAGCTTAGTACGCCTGTAACCAACAAGAACGGATCCAAGAGGTTCTGTAAGTTGGCACCAAAGACATCTGCTGGAAGGTCCCAGGACCGAAAAAAGAAGTCTGGTGAAGCACACGAAGTGCGATACAGGAAGAAAAAGCGAACTATGGCTAAATCTAAAAAAAGGAAGTAAAAAGGCTATGTCCTTTAAATTTACTCTTCTTGGTTTAGAAGTCATTAGTAATAGTTCAACCTGCGAAAGCAAACCTAATGCAAATAATAAGATGGCTAATAAAAAATTAACTCCGCAACAGAAGAAATTTAAAACAGCCCAAGCTAAATGTCATTCTGAAACTAATTCTCCAAAAACTTTCGGCAAATGTATGAGTAAAAAACTTACTAAGAAAAAAACTAAAAAAGGATCCAGGAACAAATAAGATGGCAAAGAAAAAACCAAAAATGTGTCATGTGAAAGAGGTCAAAAAGTTTTGTGACAAGAACGGAGAAGATTCTAAAAAATGCAAAGTACGAAAAGAGAAGTGTGAGAGGACTTAAAATGGCTCCAAAAAAAGTAACCAAGTGTAAGATTGGATTGCTTATCAAAAAGGGAATTTGTATCAAAGCCCCAGAAATTATTACTGGCAAAGAAAGCAGATTTTTCAAACAAGTTGATTTCTCCGAAGATTCTTATGCCAAAGAATATTCAAAGGCAAGGAAATATGTCAAGAAGAACGGAGGCGAAGTTTATACGATGGTTGATGGTTATGGGACAACTGTAGATTTCTTCAGAGGGGTTCATAATTTTGATAGATTAGGTGTGGTGGTCCTTAAATAAAATGGTTCACAAATGTAAAAAGGGATTTAAGATGAGGCAGGGGAAGTGTGTAAAAACAAAGCAAGAATCTTTTTTTAGACCAAAAAGTGAGTTGCAGAAAGGATTTCTCTGGACAGCCTTGATAGCAATAATTTTAAGTGGTATTCTTGGCGCAATGTTTTTCTTGTTTGGTGAATTTAATGACACCACAATAAAAATACTTTCAACAACTGCAGTTGTAGGGATCGGGGCGATGTTAATGTTATTAATCTTTTCCAGATTCAAAGATCGTATTATTTCATCTTCAACAATTATAAGTACCTCGTTGATGGTAGTTTTATTTATGTTAAATCTCTGGAGGATCACGGATCTTAACTGGGGAAGCTTGTGGCTGACTGTAGTTATTCTTGCTGTTGGAAATATTTTAGGACTCTTAAGTTATGCAGATAAAAATAAGTTTTTGAGATATTCTTTATTGAATGCTATTTCGGCATTCTTTTGGCTCGGATTAACATGGGATTGGATGTCATATAGCGATGGTTTCATCAGGTTTATTTTAATTATTTCAGTTATCTCTTTTTCATTGGCTCATATTTCATTACTAAATACTTCAAAGGGATCCAGAGACAATCTTGTAAAAATTGCTTTCTGGATTGTTGTAGGATTAATATCAATTGTAACTTTAATGTTGGTTTATTTGATCTTCAATGTTCAAAACATATCCTTTACAGATACTTATTTTAGGATTCTTGGATTTGTAGCAATTCTTGATATTGCAGGGTCAATCACATTACCAATTTTAAAGAAGGTGAGGGGATAAAATGGCTCCAGAGAAAACAAAAAAACAAAAAATCATGTCTTGTAAGTGTGACAGTGGTATATACGGAGAATCCTCTGTCCTCAAAAATTGTAAATGCAAACCAGTAGGACGAAAAGAAAGGTCTTATGATTCTGTGATAATTGAGAAAAGTTAAAATGGAAAACAAAATAGACTGCGAAGATCATTATAGAAATCTTGAGAATCCCATTTGTGTAAAGAGACGATTAAAAGAAAACTGTGACAAATTCAATGGTGAAGTTGATGGGAATGTTTGTAAAATAGGAAAATTCCGTATGGCTGTTTCTGATCATATATTTATGCACAAGCCTGGTTATCAAGAACACCAATTAATGACTCCCGAGAAGTTTTTATCCTTAGCACCAGATGTTGGGATGGATTTTAACCAGAAATATATTGGAGAACTGAAAGAAAAAATCAAGAAGAAAGAAATGGATGTAGTCTTTTTTGATGTTGATGTTGATAGTTGCAAAGTTCTTTCTCATGAAGGAAGGCACAGAGCCGAAGCCTCAAGACAATTAGGAATCAAAAATATCCCTGTAGTTATTTTCAAAAAGGAATTTGATCCAGAGGCTAAGGGAATGTTTAATACAAAGGGGATCCACTTTCATACTAAGAATAAGTTAAAATGCAAAAGTTTAAATCCCCAGGAGACTAATAATTAATATGGAATGTGACTTAAAGAAAAATTGGGACAAACCTTCTTGTAAAAAGGCTGTGGGAGAAGCGCACTTCACAATAATTCTACCAAAGGCTGACAATTCTGGGACCAAAATTAAACCAAAAGTTTTTTCTAAATATGTTGATAAGATTAATAGGAATTTTGGAGGATCTACAACAAAACCAAAAACATTAGGATGTTGGGCTGATGACAAAAGAGGAAAACTTCAATGTGAGCAAGGATTCGCAATTGAAACATTTAGAGATTTTGATTCTGATCCTAATATGAAAAAGCTTAATTCCGAAGAAAGAAAAAAAGTATTGAAAAAAGATTATGCCTTTATGCAGAGGATTGCAAAAGAATCCGCTAATGAGTTCGGGCAAGATAGTGTACCAGTAATCTATGACAATATTGCAGACGTTTCTCTAAATAAAGGTAAATGGAAGGAGTCAATCACAAAAAACAAATTAACAAAGAAAAAAATGCCTTCAGATCTTTGGAATAAGGAAATTTAAAAAAATTCTTCAATCTTTTCTTCAACTTCTTTCTTTGACTCAATCTTGAAAGCAGGAGCGCATTCTCTACAAACAGGTTTCCCATACTCAGTCGTAACTTCTTTCTCTTTTCCGCATCTAAAACATTTTTCCATTTTATTTTTTCAACCTTTATTTATCCGAACTTTATTTCCACACTTCGGGCAACTAACTAGATCAGCCGTACTTTTGGTGACCCAGGAGTTATCACAAGGTTTTTTAGTTTCTTTGCTTACATGATAGCAGTGGACTAATCTCCCATTCTTTGAAGGTCCAGTTTTTTCAATAAACTTTTCAATTGCAGTGACTCTTTTGTCAAGATTTTTAATTTTTACTTTATCTGTTTCCATTTCTTTTTACCTCCTTTTCAATTTTTCTTATCCTTGAATTTATTTCATCTGAATAACAATTGATCTCTAAATAAAGATCTTCCAGGATGGGGACCTTTGATTTCTTGAATTCTTTTTTTAATTCTTTTGCAGTCTCCTTAAGAAGCTTTAATCTTCTTTTGATGTAGTTTATGTCTCTAGTTTTCATTTTCTATCAAAATCCCCCCTTGCATTTGCGCTTCCGATAACGTCCCCCACTATTGCAAGATCCGTTTCTTCCTTGATTGGCTTTTTCAAAATATCCTCAATATCTTTTTTCTCTTCAGGATAAAGCCACATTGAAACAAAAATCATTCTTTGCCTTCTATTCGCCATTTTTTCTCCTGGATAATAAATAATTGATGTCTCTCAATTCCTTACCTTCTGCTATCTTAACACGTTCTTTTAAAATTTTAATTGTTACGCCTGGCGCTTTTCTTATGCAATTACAATTAACACATCTCCAATAAAATTCTTTAAGATGCCAACTGTCGCAACCACATTTTTTACATACCATTATGAAGACCCCTCGGGAGACACGCCACAAAGATCACTCGGAATAATTATATTATTGATTATTGTGTGATTACTTATCATCTCATACTCATTTTCTGTAGTAGGAGCAAAATCATATTGATTCTCAACATTTACAGAGACGTTTGGATCTATCTCCTGGTTGAATTCAGATTTGAAGGCATCATTATTTATTGCATAGATGAAGATTCCGCAGAAAAGGATTCCCAGGATAAAAAAAACTCCTGGCATAAGCCAACTTCTGGATCCTTGAGTTGTCTCTGTCTCTAAATATCCATGCTTCTTCAGAAGCGGAATTGATTCATTCGCCCATTTGTCTAATTCTGTTTTTTTGTACATTTTGTTTTTCCTGTGTTCTTTTAGGGAGAACACGTCCCTTCTTGTTTTGTTTTGGGGTCAAGAATACCCCATTGTTTCCAGTGGAAAAAATAAAAAATAAAAAATTAAATTTTTGCGTTCTTTTTTCGGTTTTGTTTTCTAACAAACTTTACTAATTCCTCAAAAGTCTCAGGCAGATCAACTGACGGATAATTATCTCCGTTTGCTTCTCCTATGCTCCCTTTATTGTATGTGCCAGTATTTTTCAAGTGATCAACTAATACAAGATAAGGTTCGTTGTCTTTATGCCTAAGCCTAAAAGTTATGCTCAGAATATTGTTATTTTCAAATCTCTTTTCACCTTCAACTCCATCTTTAGTAAGCCATATAGAAGATTCACAATTCAATCCGAACGGTCCAAGAATGCTGTAGCTTCTGTTTTTGAAAACCTTTTCAAGTTCTAATGCAAGTGGTTTAAGAAAATTGTCGTGGTGATGAGGATAAGTAAGTTTACTTTTTGCATCTTTTAGAGCCTCTAAAACCTTCCCTGCGTTTTCTATCTGAGTATCAAGATTAGTATTTTTTGTATTATACAACCTCTGCTTTCTCTGATAGCTTTTTTGTATTTCTTGTAATTTCATTTTATTCGGTTTCTAGTTCTCCTTTAAACATCGCCTTAATTTCTTCAATTGCTTTTTCTGAATAAAAGTTTTTATCCATAACGCCTGTTTTAAATCTTATAACTCCACCTTCCCTATTTTTGAAATCTCCGAAGATATCTTCAAACTTATGTTCATCTCCAAAGTCATTATAGAAAGGTTTCCATTTATCAAACCAAGCTAAAAGTTTTGAATCTCTTCCTTCTTGTTCTGGCAATAATAAGTAGTTTCCCATTAATTTCTCCCTCCTTTCAACTCATTAAAAACTTCCAGAATAGGATGGCTTATTTTGCCCCTTTTTCTTCCTATATCTGATTTTAAATTATCTAGTTGTGTTTGTCTCCAGTTACTCAATCCATTATCATAAACTTCTCTCATAAAATCAGGAAGATCTTCTAGGCATTCAACTTTTCTAGCTTTAAGCATTACGTCTGCGGTAACATACATATACAACTCTGCATATTCGGAATCTAAAGGACCCGACAAACTCGCCGTCATCAAATAAGCTACAACTTCAGCGTTTCCGACGGTCTTAGCGACGTTTTCCTCTGGATGTAGTGCGTTAGCCATCCCACAAAGAAGCCTTTCTTCTTTTATTTCAGATCTTAACCATCCAGGGATATTCTCACCCCATCCAATATTTGCAACTACTAATTTATTTTCCATTTTCTGACCTCTTCGCAACTCGTTTTAATAATTGTGTCATTTTATTCTTACCAGTTTGCATATCTTCCCAAACACCCTGGCAACTCATAGAGCAAAATCTTCCAGTCGCATTATTTCCACAATATTTACATCCCATCTAACAGCCCCCCTTAACAATTTTAATCATATAAGTTGAAACACCAGTTGAATTAAACGCTTTATTAAATGCGCCTGGATCATTTTTATAGTAAGTTGCCCCCAGGGAGTCAATCCATTCTCTAAATTCTTTAGCTTTAGTTCGGCTATTAGACATAACACCTGCACACATTACAGAAACCAAAACACCGCCTTCGTTTAGAGTATCATAAGCCTTCCTTATGTGGTCCACATCTTGCAAATTTTCAAAAGGAGGATTCATTATTATTCTGTCGTATTTTTTATCATCAAATTCTAAAAAATCAGAGCCTACTAAATTGCAACCCTTCAATTCTAAAATCTTTTTTAATGAGTAAACTATTTCTATGCAGTCAATATTTTTTATTCCGTGCTTTTTCAAGACATCAACCATATCCCCTTTACCTGCGGATGGCTCTAGGACGCTATGAGAATGCTCTATTCCTCCTAAAACAATCATTTCATCAATAAGGTTCTCTGGAGTAGGGAAAAACCCTGGAATCTTAACGCCCCTTATATCATCTTCAATCTTTTTTATTTCTCTTGCCCTTTTTTCTTCTGGAGATAATTCCAATTTTAATTCATTCAATGTAACCCTAGCTTTTTCAACTTTTTCTTCAGAATTAAGCCCCCATTTATCAAACTTAGACTTAATTTTTATAATTTCATCCTTAGCCCAATCTGGACGGTCCGCAATATACTCTTCTGTAGGATATGAACGGTTATAACTTAATAATTCAAGATCCTTAACTGTTGATAATCCTTGCAATTCTTCAGGTATTTCTCCACTCTCCCACATTTGATCCAAGAGCCTAGCTTTATTTTGAAAATCTTTTAAGCGGTCTCGTTTTGCCACATTTTGTCTTAATTGCTCCGCTCTCCTTCTGGTTATATTGCAATCGTAATCTGTTGTAATATTATTTATTTGCTTTTCTAGTGAGTCAATTACTTTTTGCAGGTTTGGTCTTTTTTTATCTGGCACAATCTTAAAACTTATTCCTTTTTTTATGTGGCAATCAGGCTCTCCGTAATTTTCTGCTGTTGAATACCAAACAACATCATCCTTATTATTCGGATGGCTTACTTTTGCATAAAATCTTTTTGTCTTTACGCTCTGATAATATTCTGTACAAAATCCAGAGTCTTCCCCAACTTTTTTAACTTCTATTATTCTATTTTTCATTTTATTTTTCATCCTCCTTGACTAATTCACAGAAATCCTTAACCCACCAAACTCTACAATCAAATTTATTATATCTCTTATTACCTTTAATTCTATTATCATGTTTTGGGTTTTCTGCCTCTAAATAAACTAAATCATCCGAAGTCTGCCCAGTCACTTTTATAACTATAAAATTGGTTCCACTATGAAAATCCCCAAGAGAGAGAGTTTTGTATTTTTGTCCTTTTTTAATTTCCATTTTATTTTTCAGCTTCCTTTATTATTTCATCATACCAATGAGATGGGATTAATTTATTTACATCTGCTCCAAGGATAAAAGCCCTTTTTTCAGTTTTTGAAAAATTAGCCACATTATACTCTTTAGATAAATCTTTAAACTTTTTTAGTCTCTCAATTATTTCTTTTTTCAGTATTATTTCTTTTTCCTCTACTTTTTTCAGGTGATTAGCAACCATTTTATTTTTTAATCTCATTTTTTCAACTCCAATTTATTAAAAGCTTCCAAGTGGTTCTCTTCGTAGGCGCTTAAAAGCTTCCCGTTTAGATCTTTAATCTGGTCAATTATATATTTCTTAACATCTTCTTTTATCTCCTCTTCTGTTGGCAATTCATCATAAAAGAAAGTGTAAATAAAACCCTGTTCTCCCAGGCTCTCACAAAATCCAACATTGCAGTCAAAATAAAATCCATCAACCTTACAATATTTCTTTTTAAAGTCCCTTATTTCACAATCAAGATCTTTAAGCGCCCTGAAAAGTCTTATCTCTGTTAAGTTACTTTCTTTACTCATCTCTCTTAGACTTTTCCAATTTTTAAAACTAAAACCTCCGTTGGATTTGTCTTTATACGTTGCTGTTCCAGTTATCATTAAATCAAATCCTCCAGTTTAATATTTTTAATTTCGTTAATCCTCAACCAAGCCAAAAAGGAGGCTTTTTGCCCCTTTGCTAACTTATTAAAAAGTTCTTTCATCTGTGATTGGTTTCCGTTTATTTCGCTTTCCACAATATACTCATAATAATCCCCTATGGTTTCAAATTCATATAATTTTAGTGTTTTATTTCCAACTACCATTTTAAAATTCTTCAACCTCCCATTTATCCTTAAACTTTTCAAAAATATTCAATTTGGCTTCTTCTCTAAAATCAAATTTTGTAGCTTTTCTTTTATTAGTATTCCACTTAACACAAGTTAAACATACCTTCGCATAATATTTATGATAACAATCGTTTTGGATTATTACAAACTTAGTTTTTGATAATTTGTATTTTAAGCATTTTGCAAGAAGATCTTTAAACTCCTGGGATTTTCTGCCTTCGTCGTATTCTGCCCTTTCTGGAGAGTCATAAGGAAAATTTTCAGTTCTCCAATTGAATTTTTTATATTCTTCTCCGAAAACATAGCTTAAAACTTTTAGTGCCTTAGTATATTTATTACTTCCTTGTTGAAAATTTCCAGACTCATAATTTTCCAAGATCTTTATTTCTACGGCTTCCCTTCCTTCTTCTTTTAGGATCTTACTAAACCCAGGAGCCTCTTCTTTGTAGAAAGTTATAGGAAAAACATTACTAGAAGCAACATTTAAAAAAACTTTTCCTTCTTTTTCATCAATCCTTATGCTTTTTATCTTATCATAACTCATTTTCTCCTCCCTGTTAGGCTTCCTATGTACGCCCTTTTTATTTCTGCGTCTGTTTTCTGTGGCTTCTGGTTAAGCGCCTCTGTTCTCTGGTCTGCTTCTTTCATTAGTTGTAGTTGTTTTATTATTTCCATTTTTTTTGATTATTTAGGTATGGGGATAAATCCCCAGGGACCCACTTTTATTTTTTCGCTATAAAGCGGTAAATATTAATTAAAAACCCTCCTCATTACATACTCAAATTTGAAATATCGTTCTATCATTTCGCAAAGTTGGTCACAATAAAATCCTTTTTCTGTTGTGTCTTCAACTATTTGACATTTTCTTATTCTAACTCTTCTTATCTCGTAAGTATCGGAGGCAAGATCCAGCCTTATTATAAAATGTTTTGCTCCTTTTATTACTCCTAAGTTAAGTTTTTCGTTATCATAAATAAATTTAAATCCTGCAAAAGCTAATTCTTTAAAATTTATCTGGTTTGCAATTTCTTTTATTCTGTCGTCCATATCCATTTTAATTATCTTCCTCCAGGGCTTCGTTTATTTTTTCATTAAAATATTCTTCACTTATTACTTCAAACGGATTTTCAAAACTACTCCCAAAACTCAAAACTTCAAAATTATAATCTTTTAACTTTTTGAGTATTTTATCTGTTTGTCTTATTGTTAATTCCATTTTATAGGGTTCCCTCGTCGGTGTGGTAATGATAACCAACACTTTTATTTATATTGTCTTGAGTTTTCTTTTCTCGTTCGTCGTGTTCCTCATCGGTGACTTTTTCATATTCGTTTATCTGCATTAAGGGGATCTCTGTCACTATTTCCCCTGTTTCTTTGTGCCTAAATTGTTCTTTTCTTATTTCCCAGGTTACGCCCTCATAAGCTTTAATATAAGCCCTAACTATTTTTAATTGTTCTTCCTGGAGTGGGTTAAATTTGACGTTTCCAGCCATCTCAACAAACTTTTTATAAGATTCTGCGCTAGTACTTGCCCTTAACCCAAAATATCTTATATAGCCTGTTTCCGCCTCTTCATAAACTACGTTTACAGCGTTATATGTTTGTTTTCTGTTTGGCTTATTCCATAATCCAGTTTTTGGATTTTTTGTTTGACTGCAAAACTTATCTCCCTTCTTTTTTATTGATTCGTTCCAGTATCTCATCTGTGTTCTAAGTCTTCCATAGGGATAATTTTCAACTACAATTGGATTTTCTTCCGTTGGTTGGTTTTGTATTATTTTTTTTATTTCCATTTTATTAATAACACTCCAAACAGTCCCTTATAATCTCAAGGACTAATTTATATTTCATTTTTAATATATCATCTTTTAATATGTGCATAATATAAGAGGGTTTATTGTTTTTTATAATTCTATAATATATATAATTGATATCCTCATTAACAAATATTAAATTAAAGTTAGATTTTAATAATACCTTCTTTATAGAGAAAAATCCATAACTTACAGGATCAGTTTTTTTAAATTCATTTAAATCTATTGTGTTTTCGTTTGTAATTATTTTTATTGTTTCCATTTTGTTTTTTCTTTGTTTTTTTTTATTGTTCTTTACTTATACTTATTATAAGTATAATTAGTATATAAACTTTTGTGTTCTGTAGTATATACGTTCATTTAACGAAAACCTCTTTTAATTTGATCTTCTTTTTGATTTTGTAATTTTATTAAATCGTTAACGGTGATTTTTTCATTTAAAAAATCCTGTGCGTTCATTTCGTTTATTGTTTTTTGTGCAGGTATCATTTTTTTATTGTTTTTTGTTTTGTTTTCGTTTACTTATACTTATTATAAGTATAAAGGGTATTTAAATGTTTCGTTTTCTTCTCTTTTTGTCTCTTTTTGTTGTTTTTACTCTAAAATAACAACAAATAAGCTTTTTTCGTTATTTTTCGTGTTTTTTCGTCACTTTTGAATAGTTGCACAAGTCGCCCCTCTGAATTCATTTACGCAGTAAAT
>Ga0222685_1000004_pt1 | contig 61107 bp, 102 predicted proteins | sample AntAcemetage1077_FD_179836 | JGI IMG/M metagenome (GOLD analysis project Ga0222685, IMG submission 179836) | Saline water microbial communities from Ace Lake, Antarctica - #1077 | ecosystem: Environmental > Aquatic > Non-marine Saline and Alkaline > Saline | place: Antarctica: Ace Lake...
GCGTAGAGCTCCTTAGTATCTGAATGCCTAACGATGAAATCAGCGAAGAGATCCTCGGTGTCAGTCTGCCTAACGATAAACTCAGCGGCCAACTCTGCGTTGGCGTTACTCTGATTTATATCGACGTCTGCGAACAGATCTAGACTAGCATCAAGCAGTGACAACTAGACAACCTCCGATGTATCCGCTACGTTGAAGCTGAGATCGAAGTCGCTTTCGGTACCACCAGTGTTATTGATCAATCTGCAGTGCAGGTTGTAGACTTTATCATCTTCAACTACGGTATCACGATCCTTGTAAGGAATCAGTCTACCCATAAGCGATTCACCGTATTGACCGCCTTCTCCAAGAGCTAACTCCATGTCCCTCGAAATCTTTAGCTGGTAGAGCAGAGCACGCGTCCCTCCTTCTGAGGCTCTCGCTACTGTGCTTTCCCAAATCTCAAGAGTGGCGTCCATTGCACCTGCTTCTCGTTGAACTACTTTCATGTAACCGATCTTACACCATTTGTATTTGATCGGTAAATCGACAAGCACAGCGAAACCTGTTGCCAGGTTCCCTCCGTTTATTGCCAGTTTTTCAGCGATGTATATCTTTCAAACCTCCGTTAGGTGTTAGTGGCTCACCTGGAATACAGCTTTCAGGCTTGCCGAGGGCAATTCAACTACGTCAGTCAGTGTTCCTGCTATGACCCATCCGACTAGCTTGGCAACCACATCGAATGTAGTTCCTCCTGATGCCGCTACACTAACAGCGACCTTGCCGTCACCAGTCATCTCAACTATTACTAGCCGAGAACTCTGCTGATCATTGACACCATCAGGTCTACAGTAAACGGTTTTACCCGCTACGATGTTCCCTGGGGTAGCAAACGCGATGTAAGTTTCCTCACCTGAGGACCCTGCATCTCCGACGTCAACATTTAGGATGACTGCCACAGCGTTTCTTGGCCGTGTGATAGCTACTGGAAGCAGGTCATCAATGTCCCATGTAGTCCATGGTAGATCGCTGAGCGAATCCGACTTGATTGCTGCAGCAGTGAAATCTAGCTTGATGATCTGACCTGGATCATACTCTTCCCCAAGAGATATCCCCTTGACCACGCGAACTGGATGATGGTCATACTTTGATTCTTTTGTCATTGTTTTTTTTTCTCCTAACCTATTGTTTGGGTTCCCTCACATTTTTTCTCCGTGAAGGCGTCCAGAGAGTTCCATACCGTCTTTAAGGCTCGGTTCGGGCCATTTCCTTTCAACTCATAAAATAATGGTAGGTTGACTACCTTTGGATTAGACTAGAAACTGAAGTCGGGCGTTGCCCAAGCTGCTCCTAGGTACCTAATCGCACCGGCTCCACGGTGGCACACTGCCATGTCGAACCTATGTGAATAGTAGGCTTCTGCAAGAGGGTATCCACTGTATGGACCCTCCCACAACTTCATACCTCGCCCTGCAGCGTTGAGGGTTTCCCTCATCGTCACAGGCTTGATACGTTTCTCTAGGGCGCATAGGTAGCCGGGTGGCAACCAGTCGTCCTGAATTACGTTGAAGCCCTGGAACTGCTTGACTACCTCAAAGCCGCCTGTAGATACCTCATCCACGATGGGGTTAGGTGTCATTGCGGTTGTCCAACCAGCCAGGTTCTCACATGCCTCAACCTCTTCTAGGTTCATGAATAGGTCGAGAGGTCCCATGTAGCCATGCTCCCTAATCTCCCTCTTCAAAGCCGCGAAGTCACTGAGCGCGATATCCGTGCTGCCGGATGCTCCGTAGTGATTGTGGGCTGTGGTGAAGCTGTTTCCTTTCCAGTTTGGAGGTGCCCTTACCCCAGCGGCGCCCATGTTGCCGTCCCAGAATCCCTTAGATACACTGCCTGAACCAGGCGTCAGTAGGGTGTAGAAGAACCGCTTGGCTAATAGCCTCTGATCGGCTCTCATAGCTTCTGCTTGGGTTTCCCTAAGCTCGTCTGAAGTCTGATCCTGGACTGCCCTCTTGGTGAAGGCGTATCCTAGCTCAAACTCTTTGAGACCGATAGCGATTTCCTGTGCCCTAACTTTCTGCCAGTCCTCGAGGTATCCCTCGGAACCTGTTGTAAACTCCATGTTACGCTGCCAGATACGAACACTCTCTTTCTGAGTCTTTCTGATGAACTTACTAAGCAAACCCCACTCGACTTCATTGTACGCTGTGACACCTTCCTGGAACTCTTTGTAGAGCATTCGGGTATCGATGTCGTCGTATGTGAAGAGACCGTTTATGGTCTCAGGTTTCGCTGTGTTAAGATCTCCGCGATTTACGTCACTTGACATTTTTCACTCACTCCTAAGCTGCTGGCTGATCCGGCGTCATGTAATAAACTCTCTTCGCGGCATAGGCGAATCCACAGGTTACACCGTTAGTTGCGAGAGTTGACGAGGGGGCTGATCCTCCTGAGAGTGCCCCTGTGTAAACTCTTGCGCCGATGGTCTGTGTAGTGTCTACTTCCATTCTGCATTTAGTGATCAGCGTCACTTTTTCTCCTGAAGCTGTGTCCTTCAAAGCAATTCCGTGAACCTTTGTGCTGAGTCCGTTATCCACTAGATAGGCGAGCCCATCAGTGTGGATGTAGAGGCACTGGCCCATTTCTACTGCTTCGGCGGTTGTAGCCTTGAGTGTGTCATGTGGGTCGTACTGGAGAATTCCTGTGCATTCAATTGCCATTAGTTATCTACTCCTTTTTTCATGAATGAGTATTCCTTGCGGACACCCTTTTCTCTGATCAACTGAGCGAGGCCATGCTTCTCAAGAATGATACTACGAGTCTCTTCATCCAACGGAGATTCTGTACCAGGAGCTTCCCCCACATCTGTGTGGACGTTAAACTTCTGAGTGTCTCTGAAGAAGTCAAGCAGCTTGTCTTGTTCCTCTACTGCGAGGCCACTTGCCAGCTGCTTAATGGGTACAGCCTGCTTTGGTGAAAGGTGCTTATCTCTTACGAGACTGTCGACCTTGTGTCCAAGTTCGGCGGCGTTCTTTTCTCCCTCCAGCTTCGCAAGACGAGTCTCGAGGCTCAGCAAACGCTGTAACTCGGCTTCGTCTTTCTCGTCTGGTTCAGGATATTTCTCCTTCCATTTTGCGGTTGCTTCAGCGAGCGTGGCTCCCTTCTTCATCTCACTTTGAATGAACTCCTTGTAGTCAGGTGCGGCCATTTCTTTCTCATCATCCTCTGGTTTCTTCTCTTCCTCGTCTGGCTTCACCAAGTTGGCTAGTGCCGACTTGATTTCATCAGCGGAGACACCCATGTCTGTAGCAATCTCGTTGATTGCGCTGTCTACGGGTTTCTTCTTCTCCGGATCCTCTTCCTCGTCCATAGGGGCTTTGGCTCCGTCGAGCAGAGATTTGATTTCAGAAAGAAGGTCCTCGTTACTCAGCTCGGTTTTGCTTAGACCTAGCTGTGTCATAGCGGAAGCATAATCTTCTGCGGATAGCTTGCCTTCGAGAAACTTCAAGTGGGACGAAAACTCTTTCGGTCCCAACTGGGCTTTGCCTGCTCCTTCCTCTTCTGCAGGTAATTCATCGAATTTGGCATATGTTTTGTCTGCCAATGTTGTTCAAATATGAAATGTGTTGTGTGTGTTATAACAGATACCGTTGATACCTACTGACCGAGAAGTAAAGTGGGAATCAATTCCATGATGAAACTGAGTTTAGTTACTTAAAGAAAAAAATTGTTAATGTTTTGTCAGTAAACCATCTGAGTGCTGTGAATGTATGGACCCGACGGGTTCCTCGCCCTTATCTTCTTGGGTTCCTCGAATTTTTTGAGGATACGAGGTCTGTAAGTCCATACCTTCTCTGCGTCACCGACTAGCTTTCCCCAAAGTTCCTCAGTTAACCCGTGCTGCTCCACTAGAGGCTTGATTAGGTCAGCCTTATGTGGACCCTCAGGCATGCCTTCAACGTAGATTCCGTAGCATTTCTCTCCGTCGACCAACATGATTGCCTGTCTGGAGTATTCACTGTAGGGTTTGTCCCTGACAACTAGCTGGATATCCCCATCTATGAGGGATTGTGCCAGGTGCTCAGGATAGTAAGCTGAGGGCGATTGTCCTCCTAAGGGTAACTCCGCGCCGTCAGAGAGTATACCCGCGTTTGGGGCAAGCTCCTGAACTTGTTGAGTTAAGCTGTCATGATCTATCCCTATTTTCTCACCGATCTTGGTGAAGTAGATGACACCCGCTTCGAGAGCTGATAGCTGTTCCACCTGCTTCTTCATGTGACTCAAAGTTGAGCCGTTTCCGATGAAGAGGTCAACGTGTTTAAGCCTACTCTCAGGTATCTCAACGCTGTGGGCTCCATGCCAGATACGTTGTCCACCGATGTTCAGCAGATAACCAATTGACCCTTTAGAGTCCTCGAAGCATTCGACCCGGTAAGGTCCGAACTCCACGATTTTGCCTGGATCCAAAACCTTTCTCTCAAAGTTGTAGATGTCTTCGAAGCTGCCCTTCTCACCTGTGATTTCCTCATAGTTTTCCCGCAGATACGTCCATGTAGATGAGCTTGCGATTACCCCCGGTTTCAGGCTTCTCATCTGGTGAAGCCCTTTCACGCTGTCAGGGGTTCCCTCAACCAGCACATACTTCGGTTTTATGCCCTTGATGCCTAACAAGGATGGGATGTTCTCAGGTGTGTTGATGACGAGTGAGGATGTGCCTACGCTGAACAGGGTTGACGTATTATTCCTCTTGTCGCTTCCCTCCCCGCTACCTAGCACCGTTATGAACGCGCGTCCACCTAGCTCGAGGTACTGCTGCTCCTTTACGGTTCTGAGGTTCCTAGCCTCAGAGAGTGACCTACGAGGGATACCGGCCTTTTCAAGCCAGTTCTCAACAGTGGTTCTGGGGATGCCTTCTCTCACTGAGATCTCGGTCGTGCTGAGGCGTAGCGTGTAGTAGAGGTGACCTAGATACGACTCGGAGGTCATGCCAAGTTTATACACCTTCCCGGGGTGCGCTTCTATCTTTCCCATGACGGCTTTGTCTGGTCTGCAGGTGACACAGGCTCCCTTCGGAACCATAGCCAAGCCTACGCAACGTCCGCCGATGACAATCTCATGCTGCTGCTCAGCGTCCCACACTGTCTCTGGGATAACTTCAATGCTGAAAGATGGGAGTTTCCCGCTTAAGATTAGCTCGATTCCCAGAGGGTGCCAAATCACGCCTCGGTCAACTACACCCCAACCAGTGATAGGGTCGAAGTGAATCTTATCAACGAAGCCTATGACGTCACCCTTCAAATCCCCATGCAGAACAACGATTGGTTGACGATACATGCTAGGCCAAAAGCTCTTGATTCCTCTCTTAGTGAAGTAAGTAGGCTGCCCGTCCATGGGGAGAACTTCCCCTGGCTTAATGGCTGGACCGTCGAGAATCAGCAGATCCCCTACTCTCGTAACTTTCATGTCGTTTACGGCTAGGTTCATTACCTCTGTGGTTGAACACGTCCCCGTTGAACACTGGGCAGCCATCATAAGCATCGACTTCTTTTCCTCTGTGATCTCGGCTTTCCTGAACACCCATGCCCCGTCTTTCTTGAGGAAGACATATTCTCCCTTCAATTTACTTCCACTGAAATTGACTCGAACAAGGTTGTTACTGTCAGAGCTAACCTTCACCACGCCTTTGTCGCTTGTATCGAAACTCGTAACGATTTTCCGGGTGAAACTAGCGGAGTGTCCAGGCTTCAGTTCTCCAGTAGTAGGGATTAGTTTTTGGAGATCCTGTGTGTCTCGCCTCATAGCGGTGACTGTTTCCTCTTCAAGAGGATCTGTGTCACGCCCGAAGTCCCACGCATCCAGCACCTTTGTTCCGTCGTGGATGATTATCCAGTACCGAGTTATGGGGAGGCCACGCTTTACTTCGGGTCCCTTATGCCATACTCTCTTGACAGCGAATTGTAGTCCAGCTGCCAGCTTCAATGTGACTTTGTTTCTGCTGATTGCCTCGACTAGCTCATCCCTTACTTCTTGATATTTCGTCTTTTTCCAGTACTGGAGGTTGGAGGGTATCTGTTCCCTGACATGGCGGGGAATAGCGGAGATGCCCTTAGGAGGATACCATTTCTGGCTCACGGCTCTGCTGCTAATAGCGTAAGGATTCGCATCCTTCTTGGTGAAGAATGAGAGCCAAGCGAAGGTTTGAGGTACATTCCATTCCTCTTTGGTGGTCAGTCTTCTAACGACGAGGCGACGGCCATCCATCTTTCCACCATGGAGGAAGTATTCGTGGAACCAACTCTTCTGCGCCCCATACTCTATTGTGCCCTCATCCATGATGAAATAGTGGGCTTTCAGGCTGCTTGTTGCGCCCGCTGCTCCTGGCTCTATTTCACCTTCCTCTGTGAGCCAAGCGTGTGGCTGAGGCTCTTTGGTCTGGGTGAGGATCTTCATGTTGGGGTTCTCAAACACAGGTTCAGTGTCCATCTCGAAGGTTGTCTGAGCTAGTTTCTTGATCTCAGCGAGGCTCATTTCCTGAGTCCTCTTGGTGAACTCGGACATCAGTTGTTTTCCGGCAGACCGGCTTCTCAGTAATTCTGTGACTTCCTTGATCTCTGCTTCCTTCAGCTGTGCCTTGGTTAACCCTGTATTTTTCTTTACGACAGAGTCGTCTTCATCGAGAAGCATGGCTTTCACTAGACTTTTCCCTGTATCCCAGGTCCACCCAACTAATCGGGTGTCATCTATCTCAGCCCTGAAGTCACCGTGAACACTCAGTCCTCTAATGTGATATTGGAGAACATATCGCCAAGTCTTGTTCTCATTCGGGTAGATAAGGTAAGGATTGTCTTTCTGTAGCCTTTTGTCCATCTCTGAGCCTTCCCGAACTTTTCCGTAGAAGTCTTTGAGAGCAGACACGTCTACCCGGAACTCGTCATTACGCGAGTATTCGACTAGCTCTTTTCTTCCGTAGTAGTCCCTGATGGTTGGTTGCTCAGTTCTGCTGAAAGAGAGTTGATGGTTTCTCCATGTACCTAGCAACTCACGAGTAGTCCTGCTGCCAATGATTGTGTTGACTCCAAGCTCCTTCAACGTGCCGTAGCTGGACGGTGTGTTCGGTAGATATGTGAAACCGTCACCCTGCTCAAGGGCTACCCAGCCCGCTTGCTGTGCAGCGATGCTTGATTCCTCAGCATATCGACCGGAGACCAGGAAGGCTTTGCGTAGCTTATCCTTTAGCTCCATCTCGAAGGGGTTCACCTCTAGCTTCTGCTTACCCTTTGAGGTGTCATAGATTTCCTTGGCTGTCTCAATAGGATCAGGTTTGGTCTTATCTTCCCGCTTCTCTAAGACTTGGGGGTGGAACCAGTGATAGGTTTGGTCATCAATCTTGTTCATCTCTTTGACTGTGACCCGGATGATGTCACCTAAATCTGCTTTAATCGAGGTGTTGAATGTCTTTCCTAGAATCGAGTAGTTCTGTCCCTTGTAGGAAACCACTTTAACGCCATCAGGGGAGTCGATTGGTGCTTCCTTATCGGGAGTTTCTTTGACTGGTCCAACGGCTCCTATATAATTGAAGCTACCATCAGTCTTATTCACCCCGACTACTAGGGCATCTACCTCGTAGCTGGTCTTCATTTTACTCCACAGCGGAGTATTCCCGCTGAGCCGATACTTCGATTCAGCCTGCTTGAACATTGCGCCCTCGCTTCCAGAGACCTTCGACGCTTTCTCAGCGTCCTTGATCAGCTGCTCAGCTGAGGTAACCCATGAGATCTGATTCTCCCAGAGCTTGTAGGTGAAACTTTTCGCATCCTTAGGGGTGTCACGTATCGGCATCTCAAGGCCACGCATACGGTTTCTCCTTTCCTCGTAGGGAAGACTATGCAGATCCTTACCATCTAGGTAAAGGATGTCGAATACGTGCAGAGCCCAGAGTTTATCATCCACTGCTTTTGTGGCTCCCTTAGCGAAGGCTGGTGCAGCAGCAGCTCGTCCAAGATTCGTGAAGTCCTCATCGTAAGGAGTCGCTTCTGTGTCTAAGACGACTGATGTTGCGGGTAACTTCTTCATGTCCGCTACTAACCCCGGCAGAGTTTTCGTGATGTCATGTCCAGATTCCGTGAACAGCTTTACTTCATCATCCAATTTATGTGCCTGGACTCTAAAACCGTCTACCTTTACCTCGGTGGACTGCTTGTTTTGAACTTTGAACAGCTGCTCCGCAAGGTCCTCGACGCTATTCAACCCGAATACTTCTCTTGAACTGACTCCTTTCTTGGTTGTTTTCATCTGGGCGAAGGGGTATAGTGGCTCAACTCCGCTTCTTTTAATCATTAAATTGAATCTGGCGTCAGCTGACATCCCCTCCCATTTTCCACTGTCAACGAGAGACTTTATCTGACCGTCTGCGCTCGCTGCTAGGCTAAGGGTTCTTTCCTTGTTATCCTCGAATAGCACCCAGTCGCTTGACCCGTCAATCCGATACATCGTGGATCCGGGTATGAGGTAGAAAGCCTCTTTACCTTCACCTTTTAGGTAGCTGATTGTGTCGGCTCTGTTCTGGAAATAGAAGGATTTGGCGTGCTGCACATGGTCAGACGTCGGGATCTTCTTTAGGAAATGTTTCCTCACGGTTGCTGGTTGCTTAAGATGCTCACTCTGCCTCCACCAAGGCATATCCATCATACGGAAAATATGGTCTCCGCTGACGAAGCCGTCCAAGATAAAGGTTCGAGGCTCATCGACGGCCAGTAACTCGTCACGTATCTCCCGTGGTAGATCGACTTCTTCCATCCCCTTATCGAAGGCCATTATCCCCGTTTCGTTTCGGTGAATCATTATACGGGTTCCCTCTGCTCGAGTGACGTAGTAGCTGTCCTCGAATAACTCATAGACTGAGTCCCTGTCCTTGGATGCAAAGGGCATCGGTGCTGGGATTGGGCTCATCGGGTTGATATCGGTTTTCGGTTCTGCCATGGTGACGTTTTCAGAGGGGTTCATCCATAGCTCATAGAGAGGAATATACGGTCCATTCGGCCCAGATGCATCCCACACTAGCTCTATCCTTTCGGCTAGTTCCTCACCAATGGTTTCAAGGAATTTCTTCTTTAGTTCCTCGCTTAGCTGACTTTTCAGCAGGATATCTAAGTCGCTTCCTTCCTTACCTAGCACCGTGCTACCGATTAGACTGATGAAGGCAGGATCTACCATGAATGGTTCTCGGAGTTTGATTAGCCTCATCATGTCCCTGTCACCTAGCATCATGGCTGAGAAAGTCATAGGTGAGTTGTGGTTCATACCTCGATCAGTCATCTCATTGACGTAGAGTTGATGAAGCTCCTTCAGCTCGCTACGACTTATGAATAGGTTATCCTTCCGCTTGATGGTTTTCTCCCAGAGGTGTAACCATCTATGATCATCCACGATAACCGCGTCATGGTCTTCTTTGAGTGCTTTTTGGCCTTTGCTTAATATGCTCCTAGCTCTTACCCGGGTGAGAAGGTTAATTTCTACTGGAAGCAGCATCATCTCGAACCACCCTGAATTAGCTTTGGCCTCAAACCATGCGAGAAAATCGTTTAGATGCTCTGCTGGCATCTCTTCTATTGCATCCTGTATGGTAGCGCAGTATGCATTAGGATCCTTTTTGTTCTTGTTAGCTCTAACGCAGGCATTAAAGTCCTTATACTTCCCAAACGGCATTTATTTTTCCCCAGTTGTATCCGCGTCTCGTGGTCCCCGTTTATGAGCAGGCACCACGACCTCGTCCTCTTTCTCGACCTCCGCTGCATCAGGAAGCTCAGTTCCCTTTGGTAGGGGGGGGAAATTCAATTCCTGGCGTACCCAAGACTCATCTTTCGAGACTAAGCCCTTTTCTATTGCAGTGTAGATTGACTGTTCTACCGCTGATTTATCAAGTGCAGTTAACGGTGCAAACTCAATGACGGGGTATTCGTCTACGAACCAGTTGAGGTCAGTGATAGTTTGAAGCAGCTCATCAACTACACTTTTTAATTCGAGCTGTATATCCTGGAATCTCAGGAAAATGAGATCCATACCACTCTTTGCGCCATATGTGCCGCCCCCACCCTCGAATACTTGCTGACTGATGAGCATACGCCTGAGTATCATTTCATCGTGATACTTGATGTATCTCTCGAAGGGCATCTCGGTTCTCTTGCTCTCCAGTATCTTGATTTCGCTCTGATCATCAGGTCCTTGCTTCACGATGGTTGCTTGGCTCCTGGCGTAGAGGTGTTCGATTGCGTTCTGGATTCTGCCCATTTCTTTTATGCTGGCTGCTACGCCCAAATAGACTGGGCTTCCGAATCGCTCGAATGCTATATTTGTGAATTTGAGCATGGCGTCCTTTATGAACCAGTTTTTGTAGCATCCTCTGAGCATACTGGTTCCATAGTAGTTACCCCATTCTCTTTCATGGCTCCAGATGAGAGTTCTATCCAGGGGAAGCTCCACTCGATTACCTGTTTTCCATTGCTCTACCCTTAGGAGGTTTCCGTAGATGTCACTGAAGAATTTGATGTGCCTAGGATCTAAGCTCTTTAACCCGTTATCCCTCCTAGGCATCCAGAAGCCTCTGAATTCATCGTAGACGGTTTCGGTGATACTGAACCCGTAAACTACTGCTTGAAGCATCTCCTTCATACCGGACCGAAAAGTTGGTCGCCTCATACGGTTGAGTGCATCTTCACATGTTTTACGGATTTCGTCGTCAGGGTGAACAATTTTCCATGGCTTCATTAAGACACCCATCTTGATGAGTTCCCAGCCAGCGATTACCTGAGCATCAAAGTTGAGCATCTTATAGTATTCGTCGTAGCTAATCTGCTCAGGGTTATAGTCACCAGTCCAGAGGTTAGCCCAATTATCCTTATAGACTCCTTTGTCCGCCATGAGAGAATCGTTCTGTTGCTGAACCCGTTGCAGCTTCAACGCTGACTGGTAAGCCTCGGTAGTGAGCGCATCTAACTGATCTTGTAGCCCCGGAGCAAGCAGCCCCATTACTCGACCTCTAAACCCTGTCGGGCCTAAGGTGGGTTTTTCTATTTCTTGGTTTATTCCCATGGTTGTTTCCTCAAATCGCCGTTGTCAGCCCATGTTTCGGGCATCCATGCGTCTTTCGATGAGCTGAAGCTATCCCAGCTATTGGCCAATCCACCTAGATCTTGATCGATTTTTTCAAGTTCTACTTCATCGCGTTCGCCGTAATATCTTGGGTCCCAGCCTGATACAAGGCATAGCAATCCGTCGACACAGTGGTCATTACCCTTGATTGGTTTACCGTTTTGATTGCGCCTATATTTCAATAGCTGCTGTTTAACTATCTCATTCTCTGGGATATCTGCTATGATGAGCTTCCGGTTCTCTAGCCAGTAATAGAGGATGCCGATCATCCATTCCTTTCCATATCGTCTATGCTGGAATGGTCTTCTAGTTACCTTGATTCCTCTATCCCGGATCTCCTGATTCTGGAAAGCTCCTGCTGCGTCAGCATACCACTCGTAGATGTCGTGAGATGTTGACTCGTCTTCAACTATATTCGCCCAATCTGATGGGCTGGTGTGTGGAGCAACGATGACTTTACAGATGACTATTCTTCTCTCTAATCCCATATAACCCCAAAGCAGAGCAGTATCCGCGTCGAAGCCCCAGTCTATACCGCCTTTCGCTTCACCACGGTTCACGATGTTGTCCGGATCAAACTCTGTTCCGTCGACCAGGAATCCAGGGTTCTCAGGGTCAGGTGCTTTGAAGGCATCATGTATGAAGGTTCTAGGGAAGATACGGCCTGCTCTTTTAGGGTTCTTTCCTTCATATTGAGTCCGATACATCTCAGGATCTAGGAAATGTTTCGCTACCTCGGCGTCTGCTTTAGCGTTTTTAGTCTGCAGGAATCCACAGTCCTCTGGACCCCATACTACTCGCTCCCATCCTAGCAGGGCAAGCTCTTCCCCTGGCTCTGTCTTGTCCAATATATCTAGGAAAGCATCGGTGTTTTCCTCATTGGGGGTAGCTGTGCTGAGCAGGAATCTCATCGGGAACTCGCTTCCACGAATCATCGGGAAAGCCTGCTCTACGATTACGCTGTCAATCAGAACATATTCATCCATGATGAGGACGTCAGCTGTAGGGGCGTTTACTGCTTTCTTGCTTGCAGGGGCGTACCTAATCCAACCTCCTTCAATGAACTCGATACGGCTTTTGATGGGCTCCCTGACTAGGAACTGTCTATAGAACTTTCTTAACGGTGCACCCTTAGGACCATGAGGCCAGACTATTGCGCTGCAGTACTGATACAGCCACTCCGCCTGATTCTGACTGCCTGATAGAATGAAAACTCTGCGGCTTTGGTCACTTAACACTAGCCAGCAGGCTACTATTGCGACTAGAATTGTTTTTCCCCCTTTTCTAGGGGCTCGAATAGCGAAGTATTGTTTCTTCCGCATCACTTTTCGAAGTAACTCTATCTGCTGAGGTGCAGCTTTATCGAGGTCAAAGAGATTTTTTGGAACATAATGTTCGATAAAATAGAGTATGTCAACACATGCCTTAGCCCACTTCTTAGAAGTAGTGCTCGCCGCCGCGTAAATGGTGGGATCAAAGGCTTCGTTGCTCAATGTTAAGAGTAGTAAGGATGATAGATAAAAAAGAGTTTAGGGTAGAGGAACACTTTTCTAGTAAAGATCCTTGAATTCAAGGCTATTAATCATCATCTTCAAGAAAACGTAGGTTTCCTTAGTCAGATCGCCTTGGTTCTTGCTCACCATTGAGATAAGCTCCTGGTTCGTCGCGCCCTGATTCTTCTTAATCAAGGCGTCAACGTGCTCAGTGATTTCTTTGGGGATCTCTATCTCTGAGGTAGAAATATGGTTCCTAATCAAGAGTAATGTGTTCATGCGAACCGAGTTCCTAGTGTATGACACCATCTCTGCTAGGGTTCTGATTCTGTCGGGTCCACTCAATTTTTTTTGATCTCCTTGTCCAACGGGCACAGCAGTTTAAGGGAGTCACTAACATCCTCAGGAGATGCGTCACAGCGCAGCTGGCATCCTACTAGATCACAAGCAGCTGTAACTTTAAGCCCCGCCATACAATACGTTTCCACTATACCCGCCATGTTGATGAAGTATGGAATCAAGTATATAATTAAATGGTTTCAGCTAAAAAGACTTCCAGATCTTGTTCAGCTTAAAAGCGGCTATCAGCATACATATTGTGGCAAGGCAGATCACAAGAGATGAGGTTAAAGGATCCACTAATCCCGGGTAACATGTGAGGTATATTCGGTGTGCACTCATAATTCCAGCCATCAAAAACAAAAAGAGGAACGCCCAGGGTTGATGAATATCCTGCGTGATTATGAAGAAAGTTTCTAGGAAATATATTGCTGCAATAAAGCTAACCCCAGTTCTAAACACGAGTAAGGCGTTAAGAAGTGTTCCATGCATAAATTCACCTTACGTTTGTTCCTCTTGAAGTTTGATCATCCCAATTAACATACGTGCTTTCTCTGCTTTATTTTTACTTCGTCCACCCGCAGCCTTGACCAAGTATGATATGAAATCAGTTTTTACGCTGGGTTTCAGAGCCTTCATTGTCGGAGCCAGGCCATTGAGTTGAATATCATTTAAAACACCGTCAAGATGAAGCGGATTTTTCAATGCACGTGCAGCCTCAGACTCTATAATTCGCATTAGGAATCGGGTGTTTAATAAGGACTCTGCCAAACACAATCGATCTTCCTTGGTAAACTGATTGCCTTCCATCACAGTCAACCTATGCTCTTTCGCTACTGCATCCTTCTTCGACTCCTTTCCAGATGTAATCACTAGACCTAGGATGGTTCCGATGAGGCTAAGCATGGCAACGAAAATACTTGCTTGTGCCACTGTAATATCCATCAAGCAGCCTTCACACTCAGGTTGGATCCATAGGAACATCGTCACATGAACCCAAGGGGGAGTTGTGTGTACCACAAAGATTAGGCACGATATCGGATATGGAGGATAAACCAGACATCAATCAACCGTGGGATAGTATGTTGACAAACCATATAACTAGGCGTTTTTCGGGTGAAGTTTCCTGCCCTTAGGGTGATGATCAGGGACTCCGAAGGCTAGTTCCTGTTCACGCAAACTATTTGATTGAAGAACTGCTTCGAGTAAAGCACTCTGATAGCTCCCCAGAATCTTCTCGATACCAGGAATGACGCAGTGTCCCCCAATGAAACCACCATGGAATGTCTTTCGACTAACCTTTCCACCGCTTTCAGGCACAGTGCTTTCTATGAACTCATGGATGATGTCGATAGGAATCGAGGCTGCTTCGCACATTCTCTCGATCTCCTGATAGAACGCGATGTTGGTGCCATACCAAGCTAAGTCAATGATCTTGGCGTAGACCAAAGCCTCTGCGCTGCTGACCATTTTCACGTTAAATCCTCCGTTACGCATATGATCAATCATACCGTCAACAACCTCGACGCTAACGCCTGGGTGAAGATCTGACTGATTCCATGTCACCGGGGCAATGTATTTCGTGTAACCTCTCAACCCTTCAAGCATACCGTCCTGCACGTTTCCTCTGACAGGGCTGTACCAAAGAGTAGGAGAATAATCATCATCCTCAAAATGAGCCTTAATGATGTTAAGCATAGCTGGGCACACCGTCGCGTGGATGATGATATTCTCTACCTGATACTGCTTAGCGTAATCGAACACTGTTTGAGGAAAATCTGGAACCTGAGGATAACAGATGTGAAGATACTTGAACACTCGAGCAGGCCACAGCGGACCATTAATATCTCTTCCTTTGACTTGCTGCTTTCCGTAACCTTCCTCTAACAACGTGAAGATTGGTTTACCGATTTCACCTAAACCAATAACTAGATCTGAGACTTGAATCGACATAATATGTATAGAATCAAGTACGGAAATAAAAGTTATCCCTGACGAGACACAGCGCCAGGTTCTACTCGAATCGTTGTGTCAGCTGTGTTGATGCACCTTAACATGAGTTCAGGATTACATTCAGGGCACACAACGTCAGCACCGTATTCTTCATAATTTTTAACGCAATCCAGAAAGCGCATAGCCCTCTCCTGATCATTAACAATACTCTCCTTAGGACCTACCCTCTCAGTATCGAGTTGACTCACTATGGCCATCAAATTCGGTCTATCAGCGGCGACACCTCTCTTAAACTCCCGCTCGACACCTCCTTCTATCTGAGCTAAAGGCTGCGCTAAGGACTGTTTTTCTACGGGCTTGAATTCTCTCTTCGCACCCGTAAAGCTTTCTGGGATAAAGTTGATTTCCCTCACCAAGATATTCATACGCCTAAACGCCTCATCCCGGGGAAGCTCCTTAATCTCCACAGAGATTTTTGTCAAAGCGGTGCTTATCGAATCAAACGCCGCGTCGATATCGGCTTTCTCCTGTTCACTGAGATCCGTCGACGGCTGGAAAGATACTAAAGGCTCACTCATTGCCTTCTATCTCCTGCTTTTTCGGCTTCGGATCCGGCTCCGGTCCGCGTCCACCTCTCCAATTCTGTATACCGGCGATAAGGACGGCCTCCGCGTCGTTCCTATCAATGACGCCTTTTGATATGAGCATCTCGGTTAACGCCTCAAATATATCTACTAGCACATCTGGTTGATTGTAGACAAGTTTCCTGATCCTAAAACGCTCTTGGTTTGTGATTATTGGAATCTTTTCTTCTATACTCATCCCGTGCACCTACCACTTGAATAATCGAACATCATACAACCATTCATTCCCTTCAATTTTTCATCGTCTTTAGTACCCTCATCGCCTTTCCCAAGACACCTGACTTCATCATAATTATGTTTTAGGATTGTTTCAATGCTCTTAGTAGGATGAGCTATCATGTACGCTGCTAATAGTTTTGGACAAATTTGGTTAGGTCGTGCTACCATTGTTTTCTCTCCCTTGGTCAGAAATTATTCTTTACCCACTCCTTCAATATCTTTTCCCTTGTTTCCTCATCTATATTATTCCACACATGCCTGATCAGTGATATGGCGTATCGCTGAATTGTGTCGAATGATTTAGCCTCCACTAGGTAAGTCATCATAATATCCTGAACCCACAAAGGATACTGTTGACCTAGCTTCGAGTAAGTGTTATCCACTTTATGTTTACCAGAAGAAGCCTTACGCATCTTATCGCTTTTCCAGTTGAAGATCTCCAGTTTAGCACTTCTCGAATCAAAACCACACTCCTCCATGAGCTGCCAAACGATGAAGTCATCATCATACTTCCCTGAAAGCGGGTCAAACTTCGTTAATATCTCCGTTGGGTCAACCCCAGCCTTCATCCTGCGCTCTAACTCAGCAGCTGAGGGCATGTACCCCGTGGAGCGTGCTTTCGCTAAGATGTTTTCCCTGACCGGCTCCGGCATACTCTTCAAAGCTCTATAGTGTTTATCCGTCGGAATCTCGACTTGAGTCTCAGTCTCCATCTCAGTTGAAGCAACCACACGGGACACCCATGACTGAGATCTATGGAAGAACTCGGCTATCTCGGATTGCTTCGGTTCCCGGTCCTCTCCTTTAGTGAACTCAAGGCGGTGCTTCACCACCATTCCCTTAATCCACCGCCCGATCTCAGCTGGTCTAACATCCTTACGGTTGATGTTCTCCGTGATGGTGACGCGGTCAGCTTCAAGATCGTCAGCGTCTTTGATCATCGCGGGTAACAGGTTAGGGGTTAGCTTCCATGGGACAAGCCTAAGTTCCTTATCCTCATCATAATATGTCCCTTTCCCGTAGCCTAACTGTTTGAGCCGTTTGATGATTCTCCAACGCCTTCGACCAGCGTAAACCTGATAATCCGGATCTGTTTCCTGGCCACGTGGATGAGGCCTGACACGAATATTTTGCTCGACTCCATTCTGCATGATATCAAGGAAAAGCGGATCATCGTCAGGGGCATCTTCATCTGACCTAATGTTGACCATAGCCTCCACGCAATCAGGGTCTAACCAAGCAAACTCGTCAGTCATCCATATCACCCTGCAGCCGGGATAATCTTATCTTCAAAGCCATGTTTTCGTTGTCAAGAATCTTGTTGTCTCGCTCAAGCTCATCGATACTATCCTGTTTCTTTCTGAAATCGCTCTGCAGTTCCATGAACCATTGCGCCCAGGTCCTCTCCCCTCTGAGTTCTTTGATGTAATCTACCAACTCTTTAGATAGATTTTTGATGTAGATTCCAGGCATGCTAATCTAATATGGGAGAACAGTGGTTAAAAAAGTGTGACCCTGTTCCATACTACAGCATCCTGTTTATGTCAAAGCCGAAGCCTTCATCATGGAATACAGGGTCTTCAAGCTCAGTGCTCACATAAATATATTTTAAGCCAGAGATTTGTAGATATTTATTCCTCTCCGTCACATATTTTGTGAACCAATAATCGGATGCGTCTTCTCCGCTGATCACCGTTGTTTCAAAAGGCTTGATGGACACCACTACTCCGGCTCCAAGATCGTTTCGTGCATACAGCATTGAAATAACTGAGAAAGAGATAGCCCTGATTATCACTAAAGGAGTCTTATTGATGTCAGTCCATCCGACGTAACTCATATCCTCCTGGGTTATCATCCAACTCTTCAAGTCATCCATGGCACCCTGGATCTGTATCTGTAGCTTCCCGTCCTCAATCGGGTAGTTAGCCATCTCAATGATTTTGTTGAGATAATGTCTATCAGTCCAAAGGCACCACGGATGCCTAACATAGAAATCGGATTGAATGTCTGCCATAGTTAATTACTTCTGTAGAGAATAATAGCCATCTGGTTATGAGATTTCCTCCACTAACTTTTTAAGTTATGAATTGATTACATACTTCACTGGGGGGTCAGTATTTCGTCAGTAATCCCATTCAGATGAAACTGGTCCCCAGTGTTCTAAAGTGATTAACATGTACCCGTGGTGTCAAGCTCATAGGAGGCGAAGAAACGAAGTGTTCACCTATAATCCGAAGAAGAACACAGATGAGGAAACAAAGAAATTTTTACGTGATAACATCCATAACGGGGAAGCAGTGTCTATTCCGGATGGAGTCTCTTTGAAGAAGGCTTTGAAAATGGTTCAAGAGATAGCTGGAGACTACATTGACATCAAGGATAATATCGGGCATTTCATCGCCATGAGTCATGCTCGGAGAATTGTTGAGAAGATGCTGGAAATGAACACATAAAAATTGGTTTGTCGCTTCACATATTTATGTCACTCACCAAATTAGGCAAATCTTTTATGGGTTCACGTTAGAAGATTGATCGGATTACTGATGAAATGCAATAGTCTATCAGGAAATTTTAGAGTCACTCGCAGAGAAAATCAGGCAATACATGGTTTACGGGCGAAAGGGCTCAGTATGAACCATATAGCCCAAGTCCTTAGACGAAGCACAAGCACAGTCCACGCTTGGGTGAAATCTAGTGATTACCATAATAACCGTAAGCTCTCACCAGCGGCTAGATCTAACGGCGTAAAGGGATTCTACAACAGCATCGGCAGCCTTACTCACAGAATCAAGTTGTTCATAATGGGGTTCTATAAAACATGGGAGGAAGCCATGGACGCAACTGTAACCTCACTGGGTTTAATCGATTACATAGTAGCGAATCAAAGCGAAAACTTGACGCCGAATCAGGAAGAGGAACCCGACTGAGGGCATAAACAAGCGGTATCACACCACTTTCAGAACCAACTAAATCAGGGTTTTCCTTTCTTCCTTAGTTTTAACTATAGAAAAAAAAATAAAAATATATTATAATATATATACTTAAGAGAACTAGAAAAAAAAAGATGAAGCATAGAAAACGGTTAGGAGTTTTCGTTTGATCTGTTAGAAATAATCGAATAAATTCATCTGGGGGGCAGTCGAAGTCCAGAAGAATCCAAACCCCTCTACAGATATTTTATCTTGAAGTGTATCGGACCAATCATGTTTAATCGAACAAACTCTGTCCTCGAGGTGATCCTTCTTCTCAACGAACCTGGGGTGATACTCCTTACCGTGACACTTCAAACAGAGGGTGATTAGGTTCTTCTTGTTAACGTAGGCATTCAGTAACGCGATTTTGTAGTCATTATGGTTCCCCCTGAACCCTGTGCCTACATCCCTCATCAACTGCAGAAAAGTTATGATGTGATGGATCTCAAATTTTTCGGTGACCATCATTGATGTTTTATTATAAGGGCTTGGTTCTGCGAGTGATTTCTCACAAGTTACACATTTATATGAATCACGTTTCAGGACCGCCCGTCTAACATACGCCCATAGGTACTTATCATATGTTTTATTGCAGCAAGCAGATGAACAGTAAAACCTATTACCAACCGGGACGGGCTTACCGCACCATCGACATAGCCCTTTGCGCGTTAAAATTTCGAGGGTTAGATCTGCACGAGTGACAACTACCATTCCACATCATATTCTTTATCTACAGTCGGCTCAGGTGGAATATCAGAAACGTAGGGTTCTTCTTCACCCTCAGGATGCTTCGAGTAAAGCCAACTGGCCATAGACCCAACCTCCCTCTTGATGCGTCTTATCCCTACAACAGTGATCTCAGTCTTTGGGATCTTAACGATGAAACCGCTTGACCCCAGCTGTGTGAACTCGAACTCGTATCCCTTACACTCCAGTACGTTTTTCATCCACTGCATTGTATGTGACAGCAACGCCACACTTCTCTCCGGAGATCTATACTCCAGTATGAAACACTCATCGTTTTCATCATACCGATACTCCCCTACTTCACAGGATTCCTTGTTAGTATGTCTGCTAAGAACTATCCACGCCATGACTTGTAATGGATACACGGGTAAATAAATTCACCCATCCCCCAGACCCTTTTTTCACCCCCCCGAAAACTCTTAAATCACCTTCATCCGTATTGAGTACCCGATTAGGATGACCACAGAGGCACAAGTTATGGAAGGATTACGCTTCCTCAAACAGCAGAACATAGTCGAAGAAATCTGTGTTCCAGGAGCCGAGCCAGAGCTGCTCATAACAGAGAAATTCAATCAACATGTGATACATCTGCTAAAAAATGAAAGCGATTATCTTGACGATGTTCTGGACATCAACGACATGAATCAGATAAGTAAATTCACAACACGCGCAATGATGGCCTTCACAACAGTCGCAGATGATATCAAGAGTGTTAGCCACCTGAGCCAGCAAACTGATGTGATCAATGCTCTATATGCGCTTACAGCACTTCTGAGTTTGAACCTGAAAAAAGCGTATGATGAGAAGACACAGATAAGTAAAATGAGTCTAAGACAAATAAAATGGGGTTAAACCCCTTTCTCTAATTCCTCTTTCTCTTTCTCTATTTTTTCTATTTGCTCAGACGAGATTATACCATACTCATTCAGATACATTGGAGCCTCACCCTCAGGTAGGAAAGGACTAGCCACTATCTTCATGATCCGCTGCGTGTCTCTGCCCTTCCTGATGAAGGTCCTGGTATGCGAGTTATGACCCACGATGTTACCACCGATAGCTTTCGGCACTCTTGAAGCAAATGAATCAGGGGTGGCAGTTACCTGGTTAGTAATCACCACTGGGATGTTATATCCCCGAGAGATTTTGAGTAACCTATGCATATGACGGTTCAGCTGCTGCTGTCTTGGAGCAAGCATTTCTCTTCCAATATACTCGCTTCGGAAGTGACTGGTCAAACTATCAACGATTAGAAGCTTCACGTTGTTATCCTTGATAACTGGACCGCATGCTTCAACTAACGCAATCTGATGATTCGAGGTAAAGGCTTCAGCAGTTACCACGCCGTTAAGCACTTGCTCTCTACTGAGGCCAAAACGTGACCCTATCTGAACCATACGCTCTGGGAGCAGCACATGCTCAGAGTCAATGTAGAGAGCTTTTCCATCAAGCCCTCCCTGATCCTCCGGTAACATAACGGTGCAGCACAGCTGATGACAGAGCTGACTTTTCCCGCTCCCAAATTCACCGTAAAACTCACTCACGCTTTGAGAAGGAATCCCCCCACGTGGAGCCAAAGGAGGCTTCAGAAGCTCATCAAGTGTAGTGCAACCCGTGGACAAGTAAAGCGTTTTTTCCCTGATTTCAAGCAGATCTCCTGCACTAATGAAGCTAGTCTCAATAGTTTTCTTAGCCTCTGCAACAATCTTAACGAACGCATCCCCCAAGCCCTCAATAGATTTGACTTCATTGGAGCTGATCATGGCGAGATCTTCAACCGTGTGATAACCTGCTTCTTTCAGCTTCACGATTGTAGCGGGTCCGACGTCAGGCAGATCCTCTAATGTCTTATATTTAGCCTTGTAGTAGGCTCGCTGCTCTTCTTGAGGACTTTCCTCTTCGAGAGAAAAGTCTTCGTCACTGGACATCTGGAACAGGAACCTTGTACCCTACAGCTTCCAACCATGGACGAATCTCTTGCACGTCTAACGTGAACCCCCAGATCGACCTGAAGTCTTTGACAACATCCTCCAGTGAACGCACAATCTGGAACTGTGCGTTGAGCCACGGTTCAAGTGGCATACCTGGTGTTTTCAGCTGCATGACGGCCTTCGCTGAAGTCTTATGAACCTCCTTGAATCCACGCTGAGCTAAAATCTTATACTGGTTCTCCGCGCCCTGCTTCTCTTCATCATAACTGATGATTGGAACAGTGAGTAAGTTCATATCCATGTCAAGAAGCTTCCCTGTTTCCGGTGGCTCAACATAGTAATATACTTCTCTTTCCTCTTCATCATCGAATTTAATTAGGGGGATTACCCGCATCCTATCGGTTCCAAGAGTGTCACGTTTACCATCTTTCTCCCATCCATCTTCAAGTTTTTCTTGTAAAGATTCCCCTTGTAGCACAGGCCGTATTCCCTCTACACCGACTGTTATCCATTCCTGCTTCATGTGTATCAAAAAGAGGTGTCCGGTAGGGTACTTAAAGTTAATATATAAAAAACGGGGCTGAGAGATCGGTGAAACTAGCCGCCGGCTATGTTCGGGATCAAGGTGACAACGCTATCTTTCACGCCGTCCAGCCACCCCATGAGTTTATTGACGGTGGATAACTGGTGAATTCCTTCATCGGTTTTAGCGAAGCTGGCTCTACCCTCCCTCTTCTCTTCCATTATTACTTCCGCCGCGTTAGCAACGGTCAAATCTTCGTGCATCATATCCCCATGAGCGGGGCTCATTATTCTAACATTTACCATTTTGTTACTCCTTCATCTACTATTGCGTATGTCCCACAATTCCAACGCTCGATAAGCTCTAATGTCCTGTCCTCGAACCAAGCAAGGAACGTGGCCACCTCGTCACCTATCGGATATTTTCTCTGAGTGATTGCGCCTTCAGAAACTACTAAGCCTTCTCCAAGTTCTCCTTCCAGGATCACGAATTTAACCCGCCCCGCGCTCTGATTGTCTACTTGCCCTTCCTGGAGCCTGATTTTCTTTTTGAAGTACTCTGAGGACAAGAGAATCCTATGAGTCTCACTTCGATTAACGAGTTCAACAGATTTACCGCCTATGAAGTGCTTCCATTGATTAGCTGACATATATTCCTGGACTAGTTTCCATGCCTTATCGTGGATCTCTTCGGTGAACCCAAAACTGTGAGTCGTAGCACCAACCCGCGCAGCAGCCACAAGATCATCCTGTTCGGTACGATGACCCAAGTAACTCGAAGCAGCGAAACACATAGAACTAAGACTGAGCTCATGATAAGAAGACTCGTCAGTTAATACCACGTCAACCAACTCACCCCTCTGAACATCCTCCCTAGCTATACCCATCATCATCTCAACCTGTTTCTCTCTGGTAAACCGCTTGAGAATCTTTGACAGCAAGCCCTGCGAGCCCTCATTCTCATAAACGCTATCATAATGGTCCACCATACGCGACTATTCATATTGGTTATGCGGATAAAAGATTAATGGTCAGGCTGACACCAAATCATCAACCCGCCAAGTGTGGATGGAGATCATCGAGGCTGCGGCGGTCTACACCTACAGAGCTTATCCATCGACATGGACGTCATGCGGGAGGCCCTCACCTTTCATCACGCCTTCAGGCAAACCACTTTGCCTTGCCCCCAGCAAGTCATAGGCTGAGGCGGGAGGTTTGAGACCCCGAGTCGGTTCTTCGTGAACCCCTATGATCTATGCCTTAGGACTCCCCCACGCAGAGTAGCTTGCACATCTCCACAAGGGTTAACAGAAAAATACCGTGAACTCATATAGAGTTATCGGTTACAGTTTCACGGTTTCCTCTTCTTTAACGACCTCATCCTCTTCGTTGACTTCACTTCCTGCGAGCCCTGCAATGTTGAACTCCGTAACGGCGTCATCCTCGGGGTCAGGTATATTCTCATCGTCCTCATCTAGCGCACCCTTGAAGGTCTTTACTCCAGACTCAAAGACTGGCCATTGATCATTATTCCAGTCCTTCAACTGCTTACTGCTGAATAATGCAGTGCCCTGGGACCAGTTATGTAGACCTGTCTGAATACTTGATAACATGCTTCACATAGGAATCTCTCGGTGCATACCTTGTCATAGTTCTTCCCAGTGTAATTGCTTCCGGGTTTCTTCCAGTAACGATATGCATGATGCACGACCATAGAAACGGGTCTCTCACTCTCATCTGGTCCTATACCAGCGCATGAATAACATTGATGACGAGTACCTGGTACCGAACTAGGACGCTGTTGTCATAACAAGAATTATGAAGATCAATTCGTTTAACTTTTTCGGATACACCTGACTTTTGTTTCGCTAAGAGTCTTGAAGCGTTTCATTTCCTCATCATCGGTTAGAAAGCCCAGTGGAGGATCCACGGAGATAATGGAGAACTTCCCCTTCTCTGTCCTGTAGACTCGTTTATGTGGCCATAATCCGCTTACAATAAAATCGTGGTATGGCAGCCATTCAGATGGATTGTATCTAGGGACATTATCATTTGGTTCATCCTGTTCGTTCCACATGTTTATTCCTCGCTTGCTCTAACTCTGTCCTGTTCTCACGCCACTGCTGGTTCAAGATGAACAACTCGTCACGGTTAAGCTGCTGCTCTTTCTCCACCTCGTAGAACACCTTGATTTTTTCTTTTAGCTCCGCATCCTTTTTTTCGAGTCTATCAATCTCTTTCCGCATATCGCATAAAGCGCAGACATTCGCAAGGACCTCTCCCCTGCAAACAGGGCAACGCTCTATTATCTGAGTAACTAACCCCGCTGTTCGCTTAACGGTTTTCATGTCCCCATCTTCACCAATATATTCAACATGAACCGTGGTGACTCTTCTCTGACCGAAGAGAACCATTCTATCTACTCTTTTCACTCGACCAGTGTAGATCTCGGGGTTCCTCGGAAAAATGAAGGAAACGAGTAACTCTATCTGGATAAGATCAAAGTCATCAATTGGATGCAAGTTACTGTCCCAACATGGCCATTAGTTTCTTCCCATCTATCTGGAAACCGGCTGCCATGGCGTGACCGCCACCCCCGTAGCTACTGCATATCTTCGAGACATCCAGGTCATCATGAGTAGTGTAGAGACTCACAGTCCATCGACCAGATGCTATCATGTGGAACGTCACCATGAGGTCATGCTTCCCTTCATCATAGAGGCCGTCGAATCCCTTACTGCCAACAAAGGGCTTGTTCATCAGAATCGCGCTATATGGTACACCGTTGAGTTTCATTACGGCCTCGAAGCAGAGCTGCTTCGCCACCTTGGACTCGGATTTGATGTAGCTTAATACCACGTCGCCTCTACTCATACATTCTATGAGGAATGCTTTTTGTGACTGTATCACTGTCTCCCAGAGGGGATTAAGTATCTCTAACTCATCAACGATAACGGTGGGCTCGTTACGGAAAGTCCTCATCCCATACTGGAAGGGAATAACTCTAAGATCATCATGCTTCCAAATATCGTAGTTCCCTAGCAGCGTGATATGCCAAGGCACCTCGGTGTCGTAGAAGAACATCCAGGCAAGTTCACATGCCGCAAATTCACTGTCCTGAAAGCCCTCAACCTTGGAGGTGAGTAGTGGCATCACTTCCTCGATCGCTGATATGTGATGGTCGATCCAGACTAAACGGGTACATGATTCCTCAAGCCGCTTCATTAAAGCAGAAGGTTGAAGCGAGAAGTCAAGCATATAGACCGTGTCCTCTGGCTTGACTTCCGCCCAAGGGAACTCGTCACCATAATTGATAGGATGCATCTTGATGTCACCAGCAAGAGGCTTAACAGCTCGATACGCTATCGCTCCGCTACACTTACCGTCCAGATCTACGCTATGATAAAAAATGTGATTAATCATACGTTAATCCATGGGGGGTATTCGCCTAAAAAAGTACCCATGAATATTATTGCTTTGTCCTATACATCCGTATGCTTCTGATCAATGTCTTCAACACGTTCTCAACCGTGATGACATATACTGCGTATAATGAGAACTGAAGCTCCCATGTCTCCTGCGTCAAGGTTCCTCCTTTTATGCTGACCAAGACACCCACACCAACCCCAACTATGAGGGTGGATACGAATCGGGTCCACACAAAACTTGATACCATATTTGAGAGAACCTCTTCGAAAGGTTTCCCTGCTAGGCTTGGTAATACATTCTTGACGTAGAAAAGAGCAGCGTAGCCTAATGAGGCAAGAAACGCGGTTATGACCGGTTCAAGGTTTATTGGCATGGTTTATTCAATAACGATATCGGTGCGGCCTTTTTCACGTTTGCCCTGGATACTGGAACCACCAGGTAGTTTCGTGTCTGTACAGTATTAAAGTGGGCTCCGCGTTACCTGTAGGCTCCATCGTCGCTCTCGGTATGTTAACTGGGATAGCTTCAGTTTTTTCCTTATACACCCTGTTGATCTCACGCAGCCTATCTCTTTCTCCTTCCAGGTTACTCATCTTATCCTCCTAGGCAGTAGTAGATGATCACAAATGCATCGATAACACTTGCACTACCAATCACTACAAACCAAATAAACGTGGTAAAGAGGACACGATGTATCCACTCTAGATCGACTTGAAAAAAAGAAAGGATGTAAATCAGGGTCCATACCGCGAATATAATGAGTAGCAACTGTGGTCTACTCATGAACTCTAGGTATCCGTTATCCCAGATCATCTTAGCATTCCTTCTCCTTTAGGACTCCGGGTACCTGTAGAACTGCACTTTCCCGCACCCCGGACAAGTATAGGGCTTGACGTCAAAGGTTTCAACTGGGTATCCGCCTGTCACGGTGCTAGGTTTAATTGGTAAATGTAACACCTCGTCCTCTCTCTTCATATCATCACGTAGACACGTACTGCATTTCTTTGAGTGTACAACCATTTTCCTGTTCTTTTCCATACTCTTCATTCACTAACCAGTAACCGTAACGATGTGTATCCATATAAAATAGGCGTGGGTATTCTTTTATCCGTATAATCAATATGGGTAACCATGAATGCAGGGAGAGTAACCGATATGTCACCAGAGGATAGATACAGTCTAACTAGGCTTATCCCAATGATTCAGCAGAGTGGGATCCAGTTCCCTCTGGTCGAGCAGGATCTTATCGATGGTCTAAAATATCATGCAGGAAGGGCCCTAGTTATACCACTCCCGGCGGCTGAGGAACTAATAATGGGAACTATCCCAGAACCGATGCATTGCATCTGTGGCGCGGATATGACTAAAGAAATCATTGAAGGTTTGCCAGAAGACGCACCTTATCGTACAAGATACTATTGCCCCAACAAAAACTGTGAGCAATATCTAACGAGATATTTGTTCAGGATACAGGATACAGGGGAATAATGCCATACACTAAGGAAAACCAGATCTACATCTATAAACGAGTGATAAAGGAACTCCTTGACGAGCATTACTATGACGCTATGAGAGAGTTTGCATGGTACACTGGTTACTGGTTTAATCTCCCTAAGAAGATCACCCCGATTGACCGTAAGAGCGGAGCCTTCGCCATGTTCGCTGAGTTGCCTTACATTGAGGTTACAGTGAAGGAGTTAAAAGAATTAATCTGGGTACTGATAACCCCCGACGAGGAAGAAAACTGAGCCGATACATTTACTTAACATGTCGTTTTCTATATTTTAGGGAAACCTAAAATGGATAAAGTAGAAGTAAAAAAGAACTCCCAGCAGGAAATCAGTCTTGCGCTTCCCCCTAGAGGAACAGGAAGGAAAACAGGGACAGCCAAGAACCCAGAAGGTCCTGATAATCGATTAACTGAGGAAGAGCGTAAGAAACGTCATAAAGAACAAGTGGGCGAGTAGCCCCTTTTTTCTCAATTTATTTCTATATACTAACGTAAAATGATAATTACTTTTTCCCATATGCGCCCCCGCATAAATAATATGCGTTTATGTTGAACATATCTGTCGACATCACTCGCGTTTACCTCTGTTGAAATCATTCGCGTTTTCTCGGACTACAAAGCCCCGTATCTCGATCATACTCGTAGCCTTGCATCCAATAGTAGATGACGGCCAACTGGGAAGCCTGTTTTTTGGTGACTTATAGGATGAAGTCTTTAAATCATAAAAATATCCTAAAATTTTTTCACTGGTATGCAACGAAAACCGGGTCAAGCATATTCCATTCAATTGACTTCATGTTAGTTCCTCTAAATCATTGAACAAGGCTTCAAACTTTTCTTTAGAACTTAACGTAAACTCTTTCTTTTCACCACGGAGATCCATCAACTCAATGTATGGGTATGACCCATCTGGGCCTTTCTCGCTCAACGGAGTACACGGCCGTATCGTGATAGTTCGATCACCGCAGCGAATGATAATTTTCTCTGTATAATCAAAATCGACTTCACCAGGTCCCGGCATCCACCTGACGATTGACGGTTGATCTGAAAACTCTTTTTCATGTTCCATTAGGGCAGCCTTCAACAACAACAAATCAGCGTACATCTAATAAAAGTTGTCGCTGTTATCGTTATAGTTGGTTCGTTAATCATGTTCTATTCATGTCTGGTTCGAGGGCGTACATGCATGGAGGATCCACCAGACCGGGATTACTACGAACGCTATGAAGGCCAGGAATAACGCATAAGATATACTCTTCAAAAACATGATGAGGATGGTCAGCAACCCCGCTAAACCCTTGCCATGTTTAGATCTCAAAACACTTCATCTCTTTTTGAGCTCCGACATAACGTAGCCATAGAATATTACACCCACGACAGACGGCGTAGAACAGAGTATCAACATACCACCAGAGGACTTGCCCTAGTAAACTCATTTTAGAACTCTCTCTTAGACTGAGGGATATGAAGGCATAAACTTAGCCCTCTGGTGTTAGGTAATCAAATAAAGATTTCTGGTTATCATTGGCTTTCGCCACTAACTTGGGTTGAGCTGCATGCGCCTTCTTATTGACACTCCGGGCATAGAGACTTCAAATTATTCATATCCAAGTAGAGTAACGTGTAGACTCTAGCGAACACTCTACGCCTAGCCAGCTTTTCCTCATCTTTATCCGCGTACATATCATCAAAGGCGCCACGTTTCCAGTGAAGATCCTTGAACTCCCAGCTATTCACAAGGGTCCAGGCGAGGCTATGTATCTGATGGGCTTGAAGTGGATCATGGTGGCACTCCACTGTGTCAAGAAGGTTGCTAGGGTTGTCACGGTTTCTGTGGTCGAACTCTAGTTTAACATCTACTCCACACTTCACACATTTCTTATCATCACGTTCCCACACCTCTCTTCTAACCCATATCCAAGTCACCGCTTTCTGGCAGTTCCAGTAACATTCATCACTACAATAGTATCGGCGACGTGTCTCCGTGGTGGGTTTACCGCAGAGTCGACACAAGTAATGTCCTTCATTATCAGGGTCCTTCTGATCCGGGAATATGCTGCTGAACATAGAAGACGGTTTGAGTTGAACCAGGTTAGGCTACTCCTGTGATAACCGGGCACATGGCCTTACATTTCTCTACCATGCAGAAGGCACAGCAGAGGACAAGATCCTTCGGGCAATCCGGAGGACGAAAGTCTGAAAAATGTGATATAAAAATTTCTCCTTTTTTCTCTTTCCCCCACAAGAGTTGGCCGTCTAGTTTGCTACGCATTCTAAGTTTACAGCCGAATGCCCCCACCTGGTTGGGGCAGCTCTGACCTTTGATCCGGTTATCATAGTTGATTGTGTTAACCATCGGGATCCTTTCCTCGATAACTGATACGGAAGCTCTGAGTTCAACCATTCTCTGAGCGTCACTTATAGAAATCTCGTGACGTTTCGCAACCTCAGCGATAGGTTCCTTGCGTTCCACAATTTCATCGTAAACTGCTTCCCAGAGTTTAAGGAATGATTCAGTGACGAAAGGATTCGTATCACTCATCGATGGGATCCCTCCTTCTTGGGTCCAGCCGACTTCGCGGAAGACATACTAAAATTTTCGTAAACTCCATCTAATTCCCCGTATTCAGACACGTTATCCCACATAGCAGATACTCTGACACCATACTCTTTCTGCAAGATAAAATGCATATATTCATGATTCATGTCGGTTATCAAGCGATAGCTCTTCGAGAGAACTATTTTACAGAGCCATATCTTGAATGCAGCAGCAGGAGGTGGCAGTAAACTATTCTTCCTATCATCATAAATTGTAATCTGTACATCTGGTTTAGTTAGTTTATCTATCTTTTTCTCGCACTCACTACAGAGGCTGTATTTCCCTGAATCGAATCCATTCTCTAACGTAAACAACTTGTCACATGATAAACACTTTTTATATTCCTGTGTAGGAGTTGGAACAGAATTTACGAGTTGAGCCATTTAAGTAATCAACCCCCCCCAGAATGCACGGTACTTCTCATAGAGGGATAAGAAAACGTAGTCACCTGACAGCATCCCATAGGTGATTTCGAATAACACGATGGATGCTATCGCCCACGAAATTGGGTCAATCATGTTTCATCCACCTCTATGCTGCTCTCCACGAAGGCCCGCTTCTCTTCTTCTTCAGGTTTAGGTTCAGGGTTCGTGTATTCTAACGCTAAGCTGTTATGCTGGTTCTGAGAAACCATCCACTTCATAGCTTCACCTAAACTAATCTCCCCGCCCTTACCGTCAGGTAGAGACATGTAGCTCATCAATTCCTCGAACCCGTCTACAATACCTACCTTAATGACCGCTATCTTTGACTCAAGATGTTTCCATAGAAGATACCAACTGGTCGCAGGTTTAGGCACAAGCTCCATTGCTTTGCCTCTTCTCAGGGTCTTCACCTGGATAAGCACAGGCCGTATTCTAAATTTGACGAGAGTATGAGATCCGTCAGCCACATCGATGCTGAGACTGAACACGATATCCCCTCTGCTGACCCCGTACTCTTCTGCCCCAAGCTCTGAGATCATAGCCATAACTTGGCCACGGTAATATGATTCACCTAAACTCGCGGTGTATCCTGGTATCTTTTTGAATGCTTCCTGCGTCAGGGTTACTGTTTTCTCTAGACTCATCTTATCCCTCCGTCTTGAACACTGCTGGCCTGAAACTATCCTTGAATTTCTCCCATGACCAAGTATCTGAGTTAACATCAGCGGGTCCACCTGGAACAAGTTTATGTTCAACGAACTGCTGCACCGCGTATATGCACCATGCTAGGGTCTCGGTGTCCAACCCGGCTTCAAGCGTATCCACGGTTTTATCCAGGTAGATTAGGTTCCTCAGCAAGGTATCCATATCAGGATCAGGGTTGTGTTCATCAATATACCTCCAGTAGATGAGGTTGTCGAACTCGGCTATCTTGTCGTTACCATCTCTAATTTGAACTACGGTGCCATCTCGTACGACGCTGAGTTTTGCTCCGGTTATAATTTCTTTCACATCGGGGTCTAACCCGATCTTAACAACTATCTTCGTCTTTTCCATTTGCATCAACGAGGCTTACCCAGCCCCAGTACAGAACTCTATGCTCACCTAATAACAATATGCAAGTCACCGAGAATATCTATGAGAGCCCGGGTTATTTCTTCCCAAAGATCATTAGACATATAGACGCCGTCGTATCCATGAGTATGCCTCTACTCATCTGGGGTCCTAGTATACGCGGTATCGTACAGCCACACATCTGGATCAATGTACACCCATGGATCCAACTCAAAACTGCTGCTGCTACTTGACATAGATAATGAAACCCGTTCAAAGCTATATCAATTATTTTAAGTGTGAAATCTAGTGTATGATCTGGTGTACGTACAGATGGCTCTTTTTATTTGGGAAGATGGCCCACTAGCACACACAAGTGGTATGGTTTGTGTTCTTGCTAGGTCAGAAAAACAAGCATGGAAAATGCTGTATGAAAAAGACAACCTCGCTTGGTGGTCTTTACAAGGTGAGCCTACTTCTGAGATTAAAGGAGAGTCATATTCAGAATCAGGATACAGTAACGTTCCTAAATGTGGATATTTCAAAACGGCAATAAGACCAAAGAAGATCACTAAACAAGAAGCGTTTGTGGCTTGGGGATGCCGCTAACCTCAATATTTATTTCATAAAATTTTATATTTTTTATTCGTTCACGTTCCCTTGCCTGCCTCCCTCAACACGCACGTTCAGCCGCCGCTATAGCCCCCCATGGTGGGGCTAAAAAGCTGTAAGCCGTCGAGGTCCAGGTTCAGGGTCCAGGGTTCAGGTCTTATCAGCTACGTCACCGCTCGTAGCGGTGCATCACCTAGGTGGGGCTAGCTGGTTGGCTCCGTACATAACCAACGCGTGCCCGTACAGTTAGCCAACACGCACCCGTAGGCGTTCCAGCCACATCATCAACCTGACCTGCCTGCCTGACAGACAGAGCAGCCCAGCCTAGCAGCCTGCTGCTGCTTAACCGAGAAACAAGCCGCCATGCTTCCAAGCTAAGCAGCCAAGCACCCGGAACGACTGAACGACCCAGAACGACTGAACAAGGAACGCACCCAACACCCAGAACGGACCCACGATGACCTGTTGGGTTGATACCCAACCGTAGCTCAAACAACACACAGATCCATGCTTACCTCTATGGGGTGACCACTATAGGGCCAAAACCCCTCAACCACGCATCGGGGTGTCGGAACTCTAAAATTTAGTGTGGGCTAGTTGTTGGCGGGGGGGGCTGCTGCCCCCCTCTTGTTGCTCGTGGTTGCTCTGCTTGGCTACTGTGTTGCTCGCTTGCATGCATGGGGGGGGGCGATGCGAGCAGCTTACGGCTTACAGGGGGCTACGTGTTAGAGTTAAACGTAGTTAACACTAGGCGTTGGATGCTTGAAGCATAATCACGGATGCTATGCTTCAAGTAACTAGATTTGTCACGACTTGTCACGTTTATTCAACGAGTGAATAAAACAGTGAAACAGTGGATTCCGTTAACCCCCTCAACCTAAGTGTATACGCGTGCCCCATCCCCCCCTCTGGGTAACACCTAACATTTTGACGGCAACCCATAACTGTTACAATAGAAAACAAGGGGACAGCCCCCTCCCCATACCAATCTCAGCCCCCCCCACGCAACCATTTATCCTTAAATAAACAGGGGACAGCAAGCCAGCCCACCGAAAACGCCTGCACGCCAGCCCCCCACCGCTCAACCATGCTCGTTAAGGCCGGATCCATGCTCGTTACAACCAAGACAAACAGGGTACACCAGAGCGATTCCCGGACTTTAACGAAAAACATAAATAAATAAATCAAACCCAAATTGTCAAATTGTCAAATTGTCAACCAAAACAAGAACACCCCAATTATGAAGCGTCGGAGGTGTAACATTAAAGCGGGTAACTGAAAGTGCCTACACATTAAACCACCCCACCCCCGACAAGCGAGCATGAAACAAGACTTCGGAGGGGGGGGTGTTTGGTGGCTGGGTTTTGGGGTTGGGTTTGTGTGTTTTTGTGTTGGGGTTTGTTTATGGTTTGTTGGTGGTTAGGTATGGTATGGGTATGGGTATGCGGTTAGGCTTTAGTCTCTGGGTCTTGTGTCTGGGTCTTGTATCTGGGTTACTTGTAGGGTATGGGGTATGGTATACGGTATGGTTTGGGGTATGGTAATACGGTATGGTTTGGGGTATCTTGGGGGATATAGTCGATATGCTTCCCCGCTTGAGATATGATGTGTTGAGGCTTGGGATATGGGGTTATGGCTACTGTTTGGGTCTATAATCGATGAATAGAGGATAACTGCGCGCAGAGGCTAGGAGCCGCTAGAGGTAGAGGGATGATATAGAAGATACACGCTACCCCTAGTGCTGGGACATAGATTGTGTCCATAAACACTGGGTTTACTCAACACTGAAGAACATACCCGAAACCTGAGAAAACTGTTTGGATGCATGGTTTAAAGATAATTGAATGTGATTAACTTAGGTGTAAATAATAGATATGGGGACATACCCGCTAATTCATTACATGAAGAAATAATCATACATGTAAATATGGTTAGTGGTTGAAACACTGATTAACACCTATATGTTAAACAAGTCACCCCAGAAAAGAAGCCTCTAGGATTCGGATGAAATATTTATGGATACTAGTTAAGTCTATAAACCCCTTATTCACCCGTCTTTTACCCGTCTAATAAAACATGGACACGGGTCCTATCCATAACCATCCTGTTTTACGCATATCGTAATACCCCAAACGCGTTAAGGTACTAACCATCTTAGGTTGAATTGTAAGAGACACGGGCGCGCAACGGCAACGGGCGAGGGCGCGCGCGGAGAATGGCAAACACGGAAGGTTTGACTCCAAAGACAACTTACCCAACTAAAGCCAATCACTTTAACCGAACGATTCAATCACTTTGAAAAAAGTCTTTAATCGCTAACTTATAGCAACGGATTAAAAACAAGTAGAAGCACGGGGGACCGGGATTTTGGAAAGGTTAAGGCTACAATCAACTTTAGGCAATAATATTGCATGGACACTATGAGATAAATAATTATCTTCAAATAGGTTCGACGGGGATGCACGCGCGGAGTACGTTAAAGATGCATCTTAAAGAGAACGCTAGAAATAGAAAAGGCAGAATATAGGAACAAATCCGATTAACATCGGGAACCCTTTTTTCATATTCTGCAAGGCCGGAAAAAACGAATAAATTACAAAGTTATCCGCGTTACGGTTGGGTTGAAAGACCCATTTACGATATACTGAACGGCGCGGATAACGGATGTTAAAATGAAGTTGATTCGCCTTGCCCATAAGTTAGAAGAAAATCGATAAAATCAGTGTTCTCATAAAGTATTCTAAACCTAATAATAAACTAAGGGTTAGCCACAGTTAAGCGTTAGCCAAAATTTTAGGTTCAGGTGAGTCAGATTAGTGACTACATATAGGGTAACCTAGACGTAGCCGAGAACACTGAGGCTACTCAGCCCCAGAACATCTTAGAGAGGTAAATAACAAAATGCCGTATGCAGGTAAATGTGGACAGTGTACCTACTTCGTGTGGGGAAACTCTGAATCACTACTTCGATGGAGGTTGAATGAGCATAGAAAGGAGAAAGGACATACCAAGAAACACTACGAAGTGTGGTGGATCCATAAAGACGTTAAAGCACAGTATGACCAAGACTGCCATGACTTTGACTGGCATTGGAGGGTATGCAACGAAATCATAAGGAATATTCCTCCCTCCCCACAAGCCCACAGACACCGAAACTCGTTAACAATTTCCCCAGCTAAGTCTGGACAGGTTGAGTTAGTTATATCGAAACTTTGAGTGTGTTAATTAAGACTAGGTGAAAAAATGCAACGACAAATAGTTAACACAGAGAAAAGGTTCAACTCAGAAATTGAAAAAGTAAGAAATGAACTCAAGGACGGAAAGACTAAAAGAATTACCTTCGGTGACCTTGACCCCTATACTAGATTACACTACCTTGTAGACAAGGAGTTTGCTGGACAGTATGGAAAGCTATGCAAGATTATGTCAGCACGTAAAATTGCCACAGATGTTCTCAGCAAAGCAAGGACTAAGTTGACCACGAAAAGGAAGAAACTCGAAAAACAGATGAAAGTCGAGAAAAACCAGAAGGAGTTGAAGAGAATCACAGGAGAATGGGCAAGCCTCTGGATACAGGTAGATAACATCACAGAGCAAATATCCGAATTGGCAGAACCTTTCAAGGAGCCAGCCAAGCTAAGGGTAGATGCTATGAAAAGCTGTGTAGCGGAGAACTTGGCAGACACCGCAGCCGCGATGGGACAGCCCCTCATAATTCTTGAGGAAGTCAATCCGCAAAGGCTAGTTCATATAACTGGAATGGAAGCACCAGCGAAGCCTCCATCAATCCCCTCTATCCTCATATAATTTGTCCCTGAATTAACAGGCTGATGAGTACCCACAGTGGATACAAGAAACACACACACACTCAAGGCGATTAAACGATTAACTCAACCAGTGGCTTCTAGGGTTACTCACGACATAGCAAACCGTGACCCGAGTTTCTATTTACCGGTTTTCTTCAGAGAGGTTACTAAATTAGTAACTATAAATATCCGACTAGCCCACGTGACGGGCTTTTATTGTCCCTGAATTAACAGGCTGATGAGTATCCACAGTGGGTACAAGAAACGGAGACTAAGTAATGGCAAGAATAAGTACACACCTCTGCCCAGACTGCGGAGAGGTTCTAATACAGATTAACGGTTGGAGTTACTACTGCGAAGACTGTGATTGTAAATGGTCAACTGTCGATATATCAATAGGTGAAAACATGAAAATACCCATGAAAATACACAAAGCCAAGTTCGTGAACACAGACCCAGAATACTCAGGGTTCCCACCTGTTGAGAGAAGCTTCGCAGACAGAGGTAACGCTGAAAATTGGTTACTCAGCTTCGGCTTCGGGAAAGATAGAGAACATTACATAGACGATGAAAACGTCACTGAAGCCATACGAGCTAGAAGACTCAGGTATCAATACACAAAAGATTCGACGATGAAAGGACAGCCAGTACAGCTACACAGGGACTTGACCTATAAACGGTTAGGAAGATGAGAACATGAATGAACCTAGCCCACTACCCCCTAGACCTAAGTATGATAAATGTAACCGAGGACACCAGCTAGTCCCATACTACAACGAGTACCTACATGCTTGGACTTGGGACTGCCCAACTTGTATCGAGACACAGAGAAGGACGTGAAACATATGAAGAAGATTGAGAGCCGCCTACATAATTATATCCTAACAGATTTTGAGAAGAAGCTACGGAAACTCATAGCAGAGGGAAAGAAAGAAGAAGCAAACCTACTCATGGACACTCATGTTAAACCAAGTACCTTTGCGAGTCCCATTTGAGATTCAAATACTCAACGGGGCAATATAGGTAAAAAAACATGGCACAGAGTGCAGAAATCTATGAATGGAATGCACCAAGAACAGGTCCGACTAGGGAACTGAAACTCCCATATGATGATGAGCCTCAACGTATATTTGATTTCCATGAAGCAAAGAAACCAGACATTACGGTGAGGATAGCCTTACGCTCAATGACTCCTAAGGAGTTGAGAGAAGCAGGGTTAATGGGAAAGCAACGCAAGACACCGAGACCATACTACACGGATAGAAACGGTGTAACCCATAACATGGAGCCAACACGAATTAAAAGGCAAGGTCAAGGTGAAAGCCCTGTTGACCTTAATATTAATCTAAGCTCTTTCAATAGAAGCTGCTTAACCCCGATTAAGAAAGCCTTAGACAGAAACAATATGGTAATGATAGATATCTAGGAGCATTGAAATGAAATGCGTAAAATGTGGAAAACCTAACGCCAAGAAACGACCTAACCCATGGAAGGTTGAGATGAACAATGATCACAAACCCGAATGGTTATGTGACGGCTGTTACCGAACAGCGAAAGACGAAGTATAGTTTCTAACTTAGAACTGCCAGCAACAGGCAGAAACCACGACGGGCATGTTGCTATTCAGCCAGATCCGCCCGTTTGTTGAGAATAGCGACCCACTGGAGCTATCATAAACCGTGGAGAAAGTGGGCTAAATGGAGAACAATGCAAATGACAAACGATACAAATGCTGTTGAATCCTCGCTAACTAAGTTCTTAGAAACCGGAAAAGATTGGGACGTCGCCAAGACAAAAGAGCCTGGCGTCTTCTTCAGGAAAATGAAGGGAACAAAGAACAAGGAAGCATCTCTAGCAGTCAACATTAACCCTGTTGACGCTTCAGGGGCAACCACCCAGAGAAACGGATTAAACATTCGCTCTGTTGACCAGCTTAAGGAATTCATCCGACTACTCAGTCTACCAGAGACTAAGTTGAAAGTTGAGCTTCTAGACAAGGTCAATCCAGATGTGGCTGTTGCAGCTGGTACAGACATAATCGATATGTAATAGTCCTATCAGACTAGCCTATCTCCCAACCTTTTTTTATATTCATATCCGGAAGCAGTGAAAATAGTAATGAATGACTTAGTAATTCACATATCCACAATTATACGACTAGAGAATGAGGCAACGATACCCCTTGGTGAGAGCATCAAATTCGTGAACCATTCTATAGCGGAAGAGATCCAAGCCTACATCGCAATGAAGAAACGAAGTGTTCCAATGAGTGAGCTGAGGACACAGTTCGTTGAAGTGAAACAGAGACCTCAATCTACTTTCTACAAGACGATCAAGATTCTTCAGAGCGAAGGGAAGATTGTAAAGACAAGACTACGTGGTGGCAACATAAAATTGTGCCAAGTAAATAGGATAGAGTAAAATGAAAACTGAAGTTAAACCCGAAACAGTCAAAGAATATATTCGATTCAAGATTCACGGTGGAAAAATAGAGGACCTTAGCCCAGAGCTTCAAAAGATTCTTGCATCACCTGAATCCAAGACCAAAACAAAGTAACAGTCCACATAGTAGTGGATGGTGATGAGTAACTTACCTCTACGCAGCGAAAGCTGAGGAACCTATGACTCCAGATAGGAAGCCTAGATCCGCAAGGGCCCAGCTGAGAAGTTGGAGCCGATTGTGAGCGACGATGAATCAATGCTGAATGCTAACATGGCGAACACCTGCTTAGCCCAGCAAGAAGTATTACTATTAACCTTCTTGCCAGGACAGATTGAAGTGAGACGAATAGGCTTAGGCGGAGCGAGGAAACTGTTTCAATGAGTGCCTACCCGAGAAACGAAGACCCGCTTAGATAGATGTAGAGGATACTTGGGTTATATCCCCCCCGACTTCATCCAAGTAACAGAATCATAGGTATTAGTTAGACGTCACCCATCCCATCAATCATATCAAACCTACCCGAGAGTCAGGCGAGAGGTTTACTGCATACCCTCTCCATGACCGGAAACTAGGTGAACCTAGATGAGCGAAAGAAAATATAATTACCATACAGTAAACCTCCCGGAAAGTCTCGCTGAGAAGATAAAGGAGGTCATTGAAAGTGGGAGCCATGGATACACCAGTATTCCAGACTTCGTAAAGTCCGCCGTAAGAAGATATCTCAGAGACTTAGGCTACCTCATGTGAGGCTTAACTGTGCTGCAACTATGCACAGGCTCACGCCTTAAACAAAGCAAGGTGAGTAAATGAAAGCACCATTAGTATGCAAACAATGTGGCAAACCTCTTGACACAATCTGGAACCCAGATGATACTTATGACATGTATAAATGGGATTCAACGCAAAGAAAATATGTCTACGATACAGGCGCAGCTCACATGGAATGTCCGCATTGTGGAAGCAACCTTCAAAGTGACTATGTGTTCGACACCCCAGAAGGATTCATCCTAGCGTTGCGTGATACAACAGATGAATCATCAGCTGAGGAAGTGAACATCAACGGAACAACCACGTCTAACGTAGACTTCAAGCATGTAGATGAGGAAGCAGTTGTTGAGTTCATCAAGGAACAGCACCATGAACTCTTTGGACAATACCCAGACTTGAAGTTCAAAGTTAGATTACAGGAGCGTGGAGAACAATCCGAAGGAAAGTATTTCCAAGACTACTATATCGAACCCGAGGACTGGGATAACGTAAACATGAAATCAGTTATTGACTGGTGGAAAACCCAAGACCTCCCTAACGTGGGACTCGGACAGGTCGAGGTTCGGAACAGAGATTACTAGAATGAAAGAAACAAACGGGGTTCTAGTGACCATAGGACGTGGAGGCTGGATGGTTTATCAACCCAACCAACACGACGAAACTGGAAGAGTGTCTAGGACAGGACACATTCAGGGTTACGGTGAAGACTGGAAAGAACGCATCGAACCAGGCATACCAGTCGTGGATACTAGGACCATACCAACAGACATGCTCCTGAAGTGGTCGCTTCAATCACCTCTAATTAACCCTGACTTGAAAGGGGTTCGAGGTGCAAAGGTTGAGCAAGACTTCGACGGAGTAAACAAGCACCCAAATTTTGACATGATGGCTGAAGGGCTACATCCCATGTACAAAACGATGCTAACTCTAGGTAACTTAAGCTCAGTTAGTGTAGAAGAATACGTGAAACTCGCAGAAGAATGGGGAGCAACAGTAACCTACTACGCGGAGAGCCCTGCATGAGTGTAGAGCAGAAGATCAGAAAACTGCTCAACATGAGTAAACCAGAGCCACCAGCTAACTGCTATGAGTGCCCCAATAGGTTCGGTCAATGCGCCGAGTATACAAAACTTAACCCAGGCAGTGTCGCGTCAACCGGAAAACCATACAACCGTAAGTACTGTCACTGGGGTGCAGAAAGCATACGAAAAGAAAAGGAAGAACACCGCGAGGATCGAGGCATCGACCTTCATTTTGAGAGAGAAATCTAATGAATAAAATTAGTGACGTCCCTCACTTCTGCCGGCTCATGTTAGAGCTGCATCAAGCAGGGTTCACAGATCCAATGAGAGAACTGATGATCAGCGAGAGAACGTTAGTGGTTTACTTGGCAGCCTTAGGGGAAGGTGAGTTTACCTACAAGGCCATAAAGACTGCAACAAATGTGGCTGACTCATCAATATACACTGCCTTCAAGAAGCTTAGGAAGGCTGGGTTAATCGAGTTCCTATCTTATGAGGCAGGCGGTCAAGGTCCGCGTGCTAAAGTGTGGAAGATTGTGGAGTGAGGAACTTTAATAATCAGATGACTTAAAACAGATAGACGAGGGATAGTTTATAGAGAGTCAAATCTCAAACTTGAAAAGAGCAGGTTGAATAAACTTGGAATTAAATCTATCTACGGAAGGAACTGGACTGGCAGCAGTCCTCAAAGACTACCAAAGAGTAATGGTGGCTAAACTAAGCAACGAAAAAGGTCGGGCATACAAAGGTAATTTGCTCGGGTTTAGTAGTCGTGATGTGTGGTTGCATGTGAACGAGGTTCTAGGGGGGAATCCTGAGATGAGAGACACACCTGACAGAACGACCGTTAGCAGAGCCTCAATAATCAACGGCCTCAACGGGTTAGTTGAACATGGAGCCGTGAAATACGGTGAAGTCACAGGCAAAGGAGGGCATCGTAGAATCTATTCATGGGCGTCAGACAAGACACCCGAGGAATGGTGTTACGACTTGTTCAAAGAAAGGCTGGCAACCCTACAACTAAACGGTGCTGAGTAATGCCATCACCGTATCTTAGGGGGGAGAAATTCAAGCTCATAAAGGAGGGGTAAGATGGAAACTGAAGAATGGAAACGGGTTAAGAAGAATCTCAAAAAGATGGAGTCACCAGATAATAATAGTTTTCATTCATTAGAAATGGGTTGGTTGGCTTGCGCGTTGAGGCTAATCATGGAGAAACTGGAGGGATAAGATGGAGAAAATCTGGCGTCTTCTATTCATGTTAATCATGGGGCACGCCGTCGCAGACTTCGCCCTCCAGTCACCAGCCATGGCGAAAGGAAAAAACTTCAAACGCCGCGTGGATCCTGACCTTATCCCACCTGGACAAACCTATGACCCCGCGGTCTGGGTGATGTACCTAACAGCACATACCTTGATTCACGGAGCAGCTGTGTTCATCGTGACTGGGTTAACAGGTGTTGCAGCAGCTGAGATATTATCTCATTGGCTCATCGACTTTGGGAAATGTTGTAACATCTACGGGATTCGTGTCGACCAACTACTACACATCACAATGAAAGTTATGTGGGTAATATGGGTGTTAGCATGAGTAAATGGAAATCACTGCGAACAATGTCCGTGACGTGTGTAGTGGGGGGCCTCGTCCTACTATACTCCAGCTACAAACTGAGTGAACCTAATGAGTGACTTTGTTCATTTAGTTGTGAGCTCAAAGCTCGTCACGACGTTGAAGGAACTTCTAGGTGAGAAGTATGATGAAGTTGCTCAAGATATAGACAGCTATATTGAGCGAACTATTAACGGACGAATAAAAAATATGAGTCCAGATGGTTTGCATCGTAACATGGTTGGCCTATTCCAAGTTCTATTTGACGCTGAATCCATGGATGCAGCTAACACCTTGATGAAAAAGATGGAACATAAGCTAAAAGATTGTCACCCATACAGCATCGTGGTTAACTCGAATCTAACTTTCACGGTCACAAAAGGAGATAATATTGGTGGAGATGAGTAAATGAAAGAAACAGAAACCACAGTTACCGAAGTGTTACAGCTGACGGTGACTGTTGAAAAGAAGATAAAGGATTGTATTGACCCCGAGGAATTGCGTCAAGAGATTATGTACGCCATCAATCACAAGGCAACCGAGAAGTACCCAGCACAGGCAAAGCAGAAAGGGTTCATCATTAAGGTGGGGTTAACCACAGAATGATGACGAAGAAATACAAGCCATGCGGAGCATGCGGAGGCGATTCATTTAGAATCCAGCTACCAAGTAAATCCCTGATATGTGTTGGCTGCGGAGCCAATGTAGGTTGGTATCATGACGGTGAAGTACCGCCATCCAGTGTCTTGAATGAACCTGAGTTGAAGGCAGCTTACATGGATGTATTCCAGAGGCAGCCTACTAGACAAGAGCTTCGCATCATCGAGCGTGAGGTTGGTAACGATTTCTCACGGATAGCTGAAGACATCCAGTCAGCAGTTGAGAGACTGAAGAGGAAAGGGGAGTTAACATAACCTCACCTAGCTTCAAACCAAAGGATCTACCCCCATTAGCAGGACTGGTCATACCCACGATGCTTGAAGTCATGTGCAATAAGACAGCTGAGAAACTGAAACTATTCTTTTTACTCGACGCAACAGAGAGAAGAGTACGATACATACAAGCAGGGATATCCCTCTACTTAGGTGCAGTCTGTATCTTAACCAGGCCTATCATACCACGGGTAATTATTCTAGCAGAGATGGCGATACTGATCTTCGCCCTCTTCATTACAAAGAACACAATCATAGAGTTGAAGTGGCGCATGCATGATGAAGCCTTAGCTTTCCATGAGGCATCAGCTAAAATCTATGATGAATATTATGGCATATCATTAGATGATGAACATGAACACAGTTGAAACAAGGAACAATAACAAATGCAAACCAGGTGAGGTTTATGTGTTTGTTGAGAAGCACCCCAACACACCCAAAGCTGAGGCAATAACTCTAGCGTTAGAGGTATTGAATAAGAAGTATTGGTGGGTGCACAACGAGGACTGGAAACCAGTCAAGGAGTGAATCAAAATACCAAAGATTAATGGCGAATGGCATGATGAACAGGAGATGCAAGAGAAACTGATTCGTCTATGCGGTGGCGTGAACAAGACAGAAGCACTACAACGGCTATGGAAGAACACGTATCCTCGAGGACGCACCTCTAAACAGGACGTTTTCAGAGAGGCAGCGAAGAAAGAAGGGTATAAGAAATCAGCCATTGAGTGGTTCATTATCTGCTAAAAACACCCCATAATTAACAGACATTATCTACACCAAATACCCTACCCCATTTGGTTTGATCATTTTATATGGGCTGTATCCAACAATGCTCATGATGAATCCGTTATATGTAATGGGGATTATTGACGCAGAAGGATGCTTCTACTTTAATCGAAATGGTAAGTACAACCGAATTACCTTCAACATATCCAATAACGACACAAAGATTCTGCATCTTTTCAAAGAGTTCTTTGGATTTGGTAAAATCTACAAGAGGAAAGGACGCAAGGGTTCAAAGTGGTTCATAGCAAGTAAGGCAGACCTGAAGAGATTCGTGGAGTTCATTGAAGAGTATGGCCCTCAATGCTCAGAACACCACAACCCGCTGCTTGTTAAGATGGTGAACCGCCCTCGTCATGGACATCCACCAACTACATGGGAAGAGTGGTCAACGGCAGCGAAAGCATACTACTCGAAACCAACGAACCCTTACACTCCTGAACAGATACAGCAGTTCATTGAGAAGGCAGCCGAGCTTAGAAAGACAGGGATGTATTACCAAGAGATTGCTGACGAGCTTGGTGTAAAGGCTGGTACATTACACACTTGGAGGCGCAAATATGATACCGCCTACAAACATCGACCTCTCCAACCGAGACACTAAGCAAAAGATGCTCAGTCATTTTCCATCATTTTCCACTATCAAAAGTGGCACCTGCTGAATGCGAGAAGGTGAAATGAATGGGAGGAACAACGATAACAGTATACGGAAACACCGAGGAAAAGGTCCTCGCTGAGATGAAGAAACAGATTCTAGCAGGCGTAGAGTCAGAGCTTTACCCTGATAGCGCAGCGGTTCTGATCAAAGGTGACGACATGATAGGAGATCGTGCAAAGAAGTCAAAGGCCAAGCTCTTCAACGTAACAAATGAAGGCGAGTTCACGGAGACAGAGAAAGGCAGGACTTTCCACGTGAGCATGGCAGCCAGGTTCAGCAGAGTTCCTGAGCATGGGGAGATTCTTGGCACAGTACATCTCCACACATGAGGTTGAGCACATGAAGTTACTAAGTTATCCCGGGATAGGTAGAATCCCAATGCACCTGATCGATGAAGAACACTTCACCGTGAGGGGCAAGAACTATCTAACACTGGAAGAAACTAGCCGCTTGCTAGGTGAAGGCGTCAAACATATTCAAGAGAAAGTTGACGGCAAACCATTTAGCAAAGTAGACGGTAACGCCCAACTATTCTTTGAGGACATGGAGTATCAACACACGGTACCCTACAAGACACTACCACGTAAACAATTATTACTGGATGTCTGGCACATGATCGAAGATAGATGGGCTACCGTAGACACAGGTGTTAAAACACATATTAGAAGTCGAGGGCATCACCTGGTCCACACAGTAGACATGGTAACAGAGCCCCTGAAAATGGTGGATCTCACCAAGTATCTCTCCGTGGCCTCAGTTTATGGGACTCAAAAGATAGAGGGAGTTGTCATAAAGAACTATGATCAGAACCTTTTCGGTAAGATAGTCAACCCAGAGTTCGAGGAAACAATGGATGCAAGTATTCACTGGAGTAAGAAGCCGTTAATTAAAAATGGTATCCTGTGGAATAATAGGTGAGACAGATGCCCCCGTATCCAGTAGAAGACTACGTTGCTGAGCCATGTTACACACCATGCTTATTCAACCAGGGCAACGTATGCAAAGCCCTTACTAGGTGTGGCCAGTGGAGCACCTCGAAGGCAGAGGCAGCTATAGTTGTGGAGGAAGCAAGAGGAATTGTAGAGGACGCAGAAGAAAGGAGCCGGTCAAGCTCATCAACATCAGGTTCAAGCCCTGAGTCCTGACCCATAAAAAGTAACAGGAGAAAACAAATCATGACAAAAGAAATACTTCTCCGAATATGCGAGGAAGACGAAGGATTCGCTAGAATCTGGCGATACCACGTAAAAGAGGATGTCTAGTATGCCAACTTGTAGTACCTGTGTGTATGGTTATTCTTGCAGTGTTGATGAGGAAGGTGAACGCACCCGCCCCAGAGATGACTGCTTGAAAGGAGACCACACACATTGGGAGCACGGAGATCCTATCCTGCGAAGGCGTGAACTGGAGTTCAGTGGTAAGATCAACATAGTGCTTGATGGTGAGACAGAGGTTAACCGGTTATGGGATATGGCGAAGACGCGAAAGCATCTGAACTATGTCTGCAATGAAGTTGGTGGACTTTCATACAGTGGCCCAGAACCACATAGTTTGAGAGTTGAGACTTCATACGGTCCAGCCTTTGATATCTTCTTCGAAGAGAAAGAGAAGACGATGACACACATACTCATCAAGAGATCCGCAAAACAGGATATAACAAACTGGATTGATTTCCGCGATCCAGTCACAGACTGGAGGTGATGGATTACAGATGACAGACTACCCTACAATAGCTGAGCTGAAGAGCACCATCGAGTGGGCTATCAAGCAAGGCAAAGGCAACAAGTTACTGAACGACAGAGTCTACCCCTACACATGGGGATACTACCTTCATGTGATAGAGGAACAGACGGGAGTTGTGATTGTGGCACAGACAAACGCCCAACTATTCGCTGCCCTAGCTGGAGAACCCCAACCAACAGGCGATGACCTGCCAGGCTACTGCATCGATTGGGATATCCGAAGCGACACCAGCGGAAACTACTGCACCTTCAGAAAGAAAGGAAGCAGAGAACGAGAAATGATGATGGGTTCAGTAGAGTTCAGCACACCCGAAGAGGGAGCACAGATCTGGCTTGAACAAATCAAAGACAGGGTCCCTAAAGGATTATGGAACCGCCTGCCTGACGTTTCATTCAAAGATAGTACCTTCGAGGAAGCACCTGACCACAAGATCATACCCATGCCAACGATACATCCATGGTTCTGGATACATGGGGTAGATGATGCCTACCCTGTGCCGGGAGATGTTGTGAAGATAACTAACTGGAAGAACCGAGCAAACATCTATCCTCATTCGGTTGGAGTTATCGAAGGTGCGGTCGGAGTTGCACGTAATAGATACCAAGTAACCTTCAACGCCACCACTTGCTGGCAAGAGGAAGGAACAGACACACCATCCATCAGTTGTAGCGGTGGTCCAGGTATGTACCTTGATGCAGACAGGTTGAAACCAACAGGTGAAACGATGCAGATAAACACATGGTATTTCCCGAACAACTTCTGGGGTGCAGGTCTAGGACAGAACAAGCGAAGAACAGTGAGAGTCTACGAGGTGACACTGAATTGAGAAACAAGGAGAACCCAGATAACATTGTATACGCCTGCTCTGATTGCTCCAAAGCAATGTACCCTAGAGCGGGAACATTTACACCCGATGAGATACGAGCAGCTACCCACATCAAAGCAAACTTCGAAGGCGAACATATGTGGATAACGGTTACCAATGTCACTGATCAAGGTGTAAACGGCACAGTAGATAACGAACCAGTACGTCCCCGCTCACCAAAGTATGGTGCAAAAGTGTTCATAGTATTCAGCAAAATAGAGGACATAGCATGACATGGTTTGATACCGTCATCAACCGCGACAACGAAACCAACGGAGATCTGCTACTCAAAGAACTGGAGAAGCTCAACAATAACCTCGAAGAGTTGAAGAAACTAAACGACGTTAAGGTTCCTATCATGGTTCGTGCCATGTATCAGCTGAGCCTCAAGATTGAGAGACATATCAAACTAGGGCCGCGATAACATGGAAGGCAAAACAGTAGCCAAAGTAACTAAGAAAAACGTCACAGAACCTGGTCCGTGGGGTGAGATATATGATAGCCTCACGATTCAATTCACCGATGGAACCAAGGCCACCTATAGGTCACAGTTCTGCGGTCAAAATCACACGGAAATATTCAAGGAAGATAATCCATAATGATGGAAAATAAATTCATGGGAGCCAACTTTCAGCTGGCTAACAAAAAAGGGGATATCGTCTTCGAGATGAAGAGGAAGGAACCACTAAGACCAGACGGAACGAAAGATTGTTACTACATCTTTCAGATCCACAGAGAACATATGACTGAGGAAGAAGCCCTCGAGTTCGATAAGGTATTCAACGAGAAGATACTGCCCTCTGCTAAACTCATGAACATCGGCATGTTCGCTTACACTGAGATAGCTGAACGAGCCAACGAACAAATGAAGAAGCAACACGACGCAGGCAACACACTAGGAGAAGAACAGGTTGATGTGTCAATAGAGATATTCAACTACGCTACTGAAGAGGTGGGTAAATTAGTTGTTGGGTTAAGCACGAAACAAATCAAGGACGAGGCAGACGACTAATGAAAAAAAGATATACGTTGACGATTATATTACAACTGATCTGGTGGGTTTCTGTTATCGCATTTTTTGTATATTATATAAGACACGGATACCCCGCGTTTCCTATCTAAACTCGAAAGTGGTGTAAAGGGGGCATCGGTAAAAGTCCGGATGGCAACAGCCACGCAGGTGACACACCTCTTTGGGTGGTACACTCGTGCACGAGTAGCCACCGAGAAGCAAACCTTCACCGCCGAGAAACGGAGGACAAACTATGACATATCAATTAGCAATGGACAAGTCAATCGATAGATTTCAGCGACTCATAGAGAAAGGTCTACCTGGAGATCTTAAACCAGAACTCGATAAGACTCTGAAGAATCTAAGGGCACTATCTAAAGCAGCAGCTGAGCACACACCCAAACCAAAATGGGATCCTTAACTTTTTTTGTATAGCAGAGTCACGCTCTGCCACCTTGCCCTAATATAATCAAGGTGAAAACATGAAAGATAAACCAGTACCAACGGGACCAGCTTTGGGGTGTTTCTTTTGGATTGAGGGAAAATGTCAGTACCAAGCCATGATTAAGAAACCCACTGATCCCTGCCCCTTTCTAAAGGAAGAGAGCTGCACCGCTGAGACAAAAGAAGATTTCGCTCAGGTGATAGCAAAGTATCAACAGGAGATCTGATTCTACTATGCCAAATATAATCTGCGGTAAATGTAAAGTGAAGATGCAGAAGGAGAAAAGTGGTTTGAAGATCAAGCTACCTAACGACTACTGCCGATACGGAGACTTATTCAGGTGCTCGATCTGTGGAACAGAAGTAATCGGGGACCTAGGTAAAGCTCACCCAGACCAAAACCCTGACAGGTTTGACTTCGAACTGAAACGGAGAGACCAGCAATTATAGTGATGTCACGACAAGAGTGGATTGCTCAAGGCGAGAAACTCTTTGGAGAAGACAAAACCAAGTGGATGTTTGTCTGTTCAAGTGGTAGCTGCCAACGGGTTCAGTCATATGAATCCATCATGGAACAGAAAAAGAGGGGTGAACACCCCCAGAGATATGGGAATGTATGGCCTGAATATATCAGGGTAGAGTCAACATGTTTCAGCCCGACCTGTAACTGGGTTGCTGGTGGATTATTCACATCAGGTAAACTGATAGTAGTTGACCCCGAGAAGCCACATGACAGGCAGACTGGAGACAACTGTTACCACGTGTTCTGGTTTGAAGGCGAGGAAGCATGACACCGGGTTGGCAGAAACTACTTGAGCAACTGGAACCAGTGTCTCAGAGCCACAAGCTAAGTGACAAAATCTATAACATGTTACGCAAAGCAGTTGACTTCACACCCGATACAGTTGACGAGTTCAAGGAAGAACAACACGTACTTAACCAGATCCTTCTCGCCCACATAGATTTCAGAGAAGACCCACAGCATGGAAATTTCGGTGATATGTTCGGCAGATATATGGAGGAAACTAAACAGACCAGTGAAAGAACAGGCCAGTTCTTCACACCAATGAACGTGGTTAAGATGATGACTAAAATCTCTATGAGTGAACTTACACATGACACCCCAATACAATACTGTAGCGACCCAGCTGCAGGCTGTGGGAGAATGATGCTCAAAACGGCTGAGCATTATCAGGAAACACTTGGGTACTATAATTTTCTGTTCAATAACGTGGACATCGACAAACGCATGTATACTTACTGCACTATGAACGCGATTCTATACAGTATCCCAAGCGTGAATATCTGGGGTAACAGTATCAGCAACGAGTACTGGGAAGGATTCGTTGTGTTGAAGCCAATAGGGTTGCCTACTCAATGGCATTACCTGGACAAAGAAAAAGTCCAAGCGTTTAGGATGGAGTTCAAACGGAAGAAGCAGGGGCTTGACAATTTCATAGAGGGAGACATAGCTGAACCGAAAGCTAAGAGAGAACGCCCAAGGAATTACAAAGCGAAGCCAGTCCAGAAAGGGTTATTCAGGTAAGAAGTAATGAAAGGATTCATAACAACATGAAGAGAAGAAGCGAAGAATTTGAAGCAATCAGAACAGTCGTCTACGATATGAAGAAACCAATGCCCTCTTCAGAGATCGCGGATGAAGCATCAAAGATATGCGGCAGCCTTGTTACCGTAGCGGTAGCAGGCCAGATTCTAGGAGAGTTACGTAAAGCAAAATTAATTATTAAAATAATTGTACCAAAGATATCTGATTACTGGTTTACTTCATTCAAAAGAATGCCACCCGAGTTCGCTACTCGGCGCCTGGAAACATGAGAACAGGTGGACAAATTGAATGTAAAAGAAAGGGTGACACAATGAGACTTGCTTTCCCAGATAGAGCGGGATATGTACAGTGTCCTCAATGTAAGACACGGTATAAACCAGACCTCGAGTTCCCAGCCATGGATGATAACAGGTCAATACAGAGTATCTACCCTGACTCTGAACCGTATCAAAGAGAACAGTTGATGACAGGGTATTGTTCAGACAAATGCTTCGATGAAGCACTAGGAGTTGAAGGCCACATCTACACTAAGGGAAAACGATTCATCTTAACTACCACGGGTAGCAGACGAGCGTTATTCCCGGCACCACCACCATGAGACAGAGGATGAGGATTGAAATGCCACAGTATGAAGCAACATTAAAAGTTAGATTTACAGCAGACAGCATCGAAAACGCTGGTAAAGAACTATGGTGTGTGAAGATGGACTCCGCAAACACAGAGGTAGTATGTATCCAGAAGGTTGAGGACTAATGACGGTAGAGATTGAGAACATGAATTTGACTCTTCAGTTAAGAGAAGAATATGAAACACGACTCACCTTCGAGAAGGTGCTACATAAACCTACAAAAGTAGACGTCGAATGGGATGGCGAAGAATGGGTGCTCACAGAAACCCTAGAAGAAGAAGAAGCAGGCCGAACAGTGATGCGACAAGAGGTAATAGCCACAGGTCACAACGACCCAACTTTCGCGTCATTCGAGGAAGCCGTCCTCAAACTGAATTATGTGTCAACGAAACTTGACTTAGCCACATTGAAGCTAATAGCAAAGGCGTTTGCTCACGGCTTCGAGCAACCAGGGAACACGTTATCCCCCATGGCTAGAAGGGAGATTGTCGATGAGTTTGCACATTCGATGAACCGTAAGAAGCTCATCGATAATGATGATATCGGCACATTCACAGCTGACATACTAGCTGAATTAAAGTCGAGTTAATCACGATGAAAAAAGAAATCCCAGTGTACCAGAGGGAGTATGAGTGTGAAGGATGTGACTCCAAAGGACACCTTCAGACTACACATGAACCAAAAGTGTGCCCCGTCTGTGGATCCATCGAAGCCGAGATATGGGAAACCAACTTCATTCTTTTGAATGAACTCCCTGAACCTAAAGTAGTGGAGAAGATAATCTACCGCACCTCTGAGGAACTCCCTGAACCTAAAGTAGTGGAGAAGATAGTCGAGAAAATAGTCTATCGCTCCCCTGAGAAAGATCAAAGGTTCGGGTACAGAGGACCAGGAACAGCCCGAACAACTGGACACCGAGGCGTAAAGAAAGGCACCACCCACAAGATAGTGAACAGCCCCCCAATAGTAACCAGCGTCAAGAAGGACAACGAACGCCGAATCTACACAGTTGACTGCGGATACACTGGGATAAGATCCACCATCGTATGGCATCTAAACACGTGGCATAACATGACGCTCAAAGAAGCGAAGGACATCTGTAAGATAGGAAACCATGAGTCAGTTGAGCTAAGCACAGCTCCGCCTGTCTGCAGTAACATAGGAGCTTACCCAGTAACCGCTGAGATTCTTGGCTATAAACTAGATCCAGGGGATGTGCGAAGATACAGGTTCAGAATTAAGGAGTGTGGATATGAGGGGCTGAGATCCAGCACGTTGAAGCACCTTGTGGTTCATCACGGCTACACTAGAGAAGACGCGAGGAATGTGGTTGGTATTCAGAAGAAGAACGTGGATATAACTAACATAGATGTGAGGCTAGAAGTTCACCGGTTTAAGAAACCGATCCAATACAAGCCCCGAGTTGAAAGAGAGGAAGTAGTCAAACAGAAACCCCCGAGGAAGAAATATGAGTACGCTAAGAAACAGCCTGGACCGAAAAAAGGAATGGGTTTCATCCGAGTTGACAGCCTCTACACGCAGCATACTAGACCAGAAAAGATAGAGATTGTAGATGTAGAGTACAGGCAAGACAACACAAATCGACGTGAACGAGGATTAAGACCCTACCTAGTTTTGAATTGTGGATATAAAGGCGTCAACAACTACTGCCCTATGCATATACACAGGATTCATGGAGTGCCATTAGAGGAAGCGAAGGCGTTATGCACCATGAAAAACGTGCATGAAGCAATGGCAGCGAAAGGAAAAACAGAGTACAGGACGGTATACATTGAATCAAAAATTAAAGCAAGACGAGCGGAGTGAGCCCTATATTTGTTCCTTCTGTGGTTCAGAACGAAAACGGTTGACCATTTGGCAGCACAGGAAAACAGGGGAGAAACTATACCTCTGTTTCCTTGGGTGTCAAAACTTTCCCGAACCCTACAGAGACAGTGAATCAGGGCCAGATAACTGGAAGAGGATAGATCCATGGCAGAACTACAAGAAGCAATTTCCCAAGTTAAGAGGGAAATCCAGAAACATTACCGAGAACATCCACCAGCAGACGTTAAGTTAGAGCGACTGAAGCTGCAAGCCTTCGCCCTTCTCTACATTGAAAGTCCTCGAGCTGCACATAACTTCTGGGTTCATTACAGTAAACCCGTTGAGGATGTGGAGATCGAGAAGATACGGCTCCAAGCATTGTGCCTACGTGAACTCGACAAGGATAGGGTTAAGAAAACCTTTCTGCCGAAACCTGAACTGGGGGTTACGAACCTCACTGGAGAAGTCATACCTGAACCAGTGACTAGGAGAATGTATACTACAGTACACAGTGACGTTATCGAGACAGATCTGTTCGGTAAGAAGCTGCCCCCTAAGGAGAGAAAGAAACTCATCTCAGTCAAGGAGACAAAGGAGTACGCCAGGATGCAGAGCGGAATCATCACCATGTTTGAGAAAGCCGAGTGTTATGGCCACCCTGTAGATGCAATCAATTATTGGCTCAATAAGAGAGGCAGACGCACAGCTTTCGGTGACTTCATTGGGTTTGTCTACGGGGCATTCCCGGTACCATGTGTAGTAGCACAAGCCGTCAGAGTCATGTTTTCTTTCACAGTCAAGGAACCTCACATAGAGGCGAGGAAGGCACATAAGCGGAATCTGAAGCGGTTGAAAATCAAACCATACCAGTATAGGGATCTGCTGGAAGGCAACACGTTAACAGATTTCGTGACACGAGAAGCGGAAGTCACGAAGTGGAAGAAGGAGAACCCTGATGTGTGGTATGAAATCAAGTTAGCAGGGATAAAGAATCGGTCAGCTAGAAAGGAAGCAAGGAAGAAACGAGATGAAGGTATATAATAGAAAAAAATAGACGGTGTCATAATCCCATAATAATTAGAGTAAGCCTGAGTTCTTATGATTACCATTTTTACATCCAGAACCAAACGAAGCTAACGTAACAGAGTTGCCACGTTTAATACAATAACTCCTGTGGTCGACGGCTCAACACCGACCCCGATCCAAGCGGGTAATCAATACCGCAGGACAACAGAATATGTCTACACAACCCCAAATTAAAGGAGTGTCCATCGTAGTTGATGGACTTGAATATATTTCCATTAAGACTAAGAAAATATCAGCTGCTTTCATTGCGCCTCAACCAGAGGTCGTGAATGGAATGTATACCGATGAGAAGAAAACAAAAATAGAGATCGTGAAATCTTCTACGAAACCAGTGTTCCAAGAGGATTCGGTTCCTAAAATCATTGCCATGATGAAAGACAACGGATTCACAGCAGAGGATTTGTTCCCCGATAGAGAGGACCCCGACGCTGTTCTAGTCAGTATGACGATGGCGGTGGCTCAGGGCTTAGCAGAGTTCCCGTTAAGCACATACAGCAAGATCTACACAACTCTCGGTGGAGATGAAATTCCTAAATCATCTGTGAAGAAGTTCATGGTGCAGGCAGGAGAAGGAGAAGCAGACTCGTTAGTTGAGTTCCCTGTGCTCTCAAAGACCAGGATCTTCAACGCCAACGATTCCACTGTTCAGCCACGCATCTATTGGGATGAGATGCTTAGGGCAGGCGACAAGGTGTATGAAGTCTACGCCGATAGCAAGCAGCCAGGAGCCCGTCATGGTTTATACAAACTTGCCAAACGGATGGAGGCATGGGAGTATACAGACCCTAAACACCCTAAGGTTGGAAAGACTGAGGAAGTGATGATGGTTGTTGAACCAGTGGTTCTGACCGGAGGAAGCACACAGGAGTACATCGCGTTGATTGCTCCTAAGAGAATCATCACAGTCGACGGCGAAGAAAAGTTTGTGTTCATCATGAAGATGTGCCAGAGCAACGTAGCTTACCAGAACTCGATGGATGTTCCATTAGAAGGAGAGACCCCGCTACCAGCACAGGTGCAGAAACCGATTAGAATGAGCGCATTCGGAGCGTTGTTAGCTCAGGTTAAGAATGGTTAGTGGGTTGGGCTGAACTTCAATGGTCGCAAAACCGTTAAACCCAATCCCACCCACTTATACCTAGCGGCTCACTTTATTTAAATGAACTTCAATGGAAGCATTACGCACTTGTAGAGTGTGTGGCTTAAAAGCATCATATAGATAATCGGATATGATCGCCAAAGGTATCGCCCGTCAAAGGGCTAACCCGAACTAAGCGGGTATACCGCAGGAATATGCAAATGAAAAAATTAGGTGGCGGCTAAGTAATGGCTAAAGAAATAGTGATGCTGGCCAAGAAGGGAAGTGACGCACTTCTCAACAACCCCAACTATGCCGGCGAACTGAAAGTTGAATGACATTGGAAACATCCAACCGTCGCATTGGATTCCAACCGTCGCAACCAGTAAACTGGACGGCACAAGAGGGAAGTTGATCAAGTCACTTGAAGGCATCAGCATCATCAACAAGAATGGTGTTGACTACACGGTAAGGCTGCCTGAGATTATCAGAGCAGCTAGAGAGTTGTCGGGTAACTTCGTGATGGATATGGAGATATGTTACTTCGAGGATGGACGTAGCCTGTTCGGAGGGTCACAGCGTAGATGCTCATCTACAACTCCTAACACGATCCTCATGAACAGCGCCATGTTCCCTGTGAAAGGAATGATGTTTGATCTCATGGAGCTTGAAGGGAAAGGCATCGAGCATTACCCATGGGAGAAGCGAAAGGCGTTGCTTAAGCAGATCATCAAGGACACGCCCCAAGAGGCTATCATGTATCTACCCCACAAGATAGAGGGTAAATCTGAGTTCTTTGATAAGGTAACGGCTCGAGGTGAGGAAGGTTTAATTCTGAAACATCTCGGCAGCCACTACGAATACAGAAGAAGTCCATCATGGGTGAAGATAAAGAAGTGGGACTTCGACAGGGCAAGGGTTGTTGGATACACGGAAGGCGGAGGGGATCGATCTACGACATTCGGGTCCCTCATCATGGCCATCCCTGACAGCCGCGGATACCTCACATATAGGGGCAAGGTGGGAACAGGGTTCAACCACGCTGAGATAAAGAGAATCTATGAGATTCTTCAAGCATCTGAAACCGATAAGCAGATGGTCACTCATAAGAATCTTGACTCAGATATTACGTGGGTAGATACATCCCTCGAAATAACGATGAAGTATTACGAGATCACCAAAGACGGGGTGGCTAGGTTCCCGTCAGTCCTGAAACTTGATGAAGTCAACCAGATACACTTCGATGGTAGCACCATCTCAGGTAAGGTGAAGCCTAGCAGCTTGTTCTCTTTTTTGAATGAGGTAAAGAAGTCATAAGCATCTCAGATTATTACGGGGGTCAAACCCCAATCCGATTCAAGCGGAGGAAAAATAACTGAAAAAAGAGTTAGTAGGTGAAATTGTAGAGAAGCCTCGTGGATCGAATTACTTCAGTCTGGAAGCAGATGAGAGGATACGGGAAGTTATTCGTGGAGTACGGCAGGCACATATAGACGGTAAGCCGCTCCCGACTTTCTACGCGACTATCGAGGAAGCCTATGATAAGATGTTTGACATCCTTGACAAAGCTGTGGAGGAACACTGCAATGATTGTGAGCATGAAAACAACTGTGGTGGACCAGTTGAGTGGGAGGATCTGGATTGAGTAAACCGAAAGGAAAGCCCTTGAGCAAATACGGATTAGCTTACCGAGGCGAGGCCTGTGTACTAACAGTTGACCCTATGAGTGACGAGGTAGTTGATCTTTATCTTCCCGACACAGAACTATGGAACCATCTTCTGAAGAGGTTTGGCGGTAACAAGATGATGGTCACGCTTCGAGCACCTCATGACTACAAACGGGGGCTACGAATGCCACCTGCTGCAATCATTGAGAGAATCGTTACTTGGGATAAAGAGGACGGCACAGCACAGGGATTGAAGGAAATCGCAGACGAGGTTCTTGACGATGAGCGACGTGACTAGACTAGGCAAGACCAGAATCCGGATGAGCACCGGAGATACTGTGTGTTACTATTGCCATGACCCAATCAAGGAAGGGAAACTGGAGGTAGTAACTGAACACGATATCCACTACCATCTATTGGGCGGTCATCAATGTGAGGGGTGGATCTTCCATGAATGGAACTTCATCACATCCCTACTCTTCCAACTTGCAGACATCGGCGGAGATGACTACACTGACACAATCAGAATGCTCATCTCACTATGGGAGGAAGACGAGTCCTGAATGAATGCTACTATGAGGATCCATTGCTTTGTACTGATGAATTGTGGCAATGCAAAACTTGTAACGAATGGTTCTGTTCGTTTCACTGGCATTCAACAGAACTAGGCCACAACGTAGAGTGCGTTGCTTGTGAAAGAGAAAGGAAGTTGAAACAATGACTCTTGTGAAGATATCACTCAGTAACGTCGAGATCCTGAACAGAGAGGAAGTCATCAAAGACCTACAAGAAGGCAAAAACCCCCACCTAATTCTGAAACCTAAATGGTATGCAGAGTTCGCAACGATAGGTTATATCATCAGTGTCCCGGGGTGGACGCTTGAAGACTTCAAAGCAAACGATGCGGTGCAATCTCAGGGTGTGTTCATGGATAGGGATGGAGACATAACATTTGAGGAAGAGAACTTTGAGTGACGTAAATTATATCGACAATATACCCGACGGCAAACTCCGTGCCTTTGCTCAGAGTATTCACCTCCGTTTAGAGAAGTCACAAGATAAGCGTTCAGATCTTCTTAAGACAATTACCAAGTTGAGGCGTGAGCTTGAAATCCCTGAAGATGGTTTCCGTTTCCATGACATACCTAGCTTGAACCTCATTATATTCGATAAGGATGGACGACCAACATGTGAAGAACATGGCGTCATGAATCGATATGAGAACACGATATATCGTTGTGTGACGTGCGGTGTAGCCATCAATATGAAAAACAGGAGAGCAATAGTAATTTGACTAACCCCGACTACTTCAAAATATACTTGGAGAAATCCAAGAAACATAAATTCAGACCAGATGCGGTCCAAGAAATCATCAGATATCTACTGGTGTGTGGCCACATCGAGCTAACAGATGAACATCTAGCCATGATGGGTGACAAAGAGTTCCATCTAAGCGCGGAACATGTACCTGAAAAGTTCAGGACTCAAGCGGTAGAACTCTACGAGAGAGACCCATGGGCGGGTGAATACTACGAGGAACATGAGGTTAAACAAATCGACGTCGAGAACTATGAACTTGAAAGTGTTAGGTTCAAGGAAGGTAAGTTGATCGAGTTCCGTATGGCAGTCACCAGAAACATACAGGTAATCACCACCTTTGATTACGAGGTTAAACCTGACCCTGAACTTGTCCCCTACTATGAGTGCTTCCGAGACATGCATCCAGGGAACAGAGTGAAACAGGAGTGGGAGAAAGCTAACACCTGCCCACATTGTGGCTACGTTGCTGAGGAAAGAGAAGGCTGCTCCGAGATGTACCCGGATGGATCATGTCAGATTATGCTCAGCGGTAACGGGGAAAACGGATCCTGCTGCGGTAAACCATACTACGTGGTTAAACCCAAGGTGAAATGAAATGGTTGAATATGTAATAATAGAATTAACAGGCGGCGATGGCTGCTTAGCCTGTCCCAATAGTTACGGCGCGATTTTCTTCGGCAAGCAGTATCACGCCTGCAAACACGCCGACAAACAGAGTGAGGCAGCCCACGCAGCAAGGAGAACCCCACAATGACACTAACTTACTATGGCACCAAAACACCGTTGAAGCCAACAAAACAGAAAATCGTTGAAGTCACACCTCACCCATGCGAGGGAGATGACAGCGTTTACACCATCCATAACACCACATCAGAGGCAGCCGTTGATATCGCACATAAATTTGCTATCCTAAAGGGCATAGAGTGGTATGATTGGGATGACACCAACAACACCGATCCAAAGGAGCTGCCAGCGTATAGTTACATGGAAGGCGCTTTCTATGAGGTCATACAGAGACAGCACGATGTTTATCATATCCACAGCGACGTTGAAAAACTCCGTGGATTAATGAAGCTCAAGACACTGGCACCCCTACACCTCATTGACAAGCCATATGCTGAATCGGTCTGGCATCATGACACCTATTACAGACACTACACCATGAAGTTAACCCTCAGAGGCATAGGTATGATGACCTGCATCCAGACCTGCGGTAGATGTACCCATAGCGACATCAAGATAGAAGAACACACCATTGATTATATTGTCGTTGGCTCACGCCCTAACGGCGAAGCATGCGAAGAAGTAGGTGTTATCGGCACCAGTGAAGAAGATGCCATCGAGAGCGCCAAAGATATTTTGATCGTCAACAATGGATATGATCGAGCCGGAGTTGAGGCGCTTGACTACGTGGTCAGTGTGGACTCATTACAAGAATGTGAATGTCAAATATGTAAGGAGAAAAGAAAATGACATCTAATAATGAGATCTCCGAAGAGAGGGAAGCGAAAGTAAAATCGTTCCTAGACCGGCTTCTAAAAACTTGTAGGTTATCCAAGTATTGCATAGTGGTGGCGGTAAAAGGTCACGCTGGTGATGATTGGGCGGCATATGTAGGAGCAGTGGAGGGACGGAACCGAGAGACAGATCTCTACCACGCTTACTCTAAAGGAGACAAGATACTGTACGAATATGCTAACAAGTTGTTCCCACATATCGTAAAACAATACAGGTGGAGCTAAGATGACTCACGGGGGGTTAGTGGTTCAGTGTCGTACTTGTGGGCTGTCTTGGAGTGAGGTGAATCTACAGGGTGTTAGACTGCACATCATGGGAGGAATTTAAGAAACAATGAGTCACGCAGACACATTAAAGTCATGCTCACGTGAGCTTCTGATAAAATTCGAGAAGTATTACCCAAAGGAATACGCAGAGCTCACCGACGAGAGAGTCCTCGTGCGCGTCGATGCATTCAGGTGGCTTGATTGTTTCAAGTTGGGGTGGGATAGATGAGCAACCAATGGGAGATCATAGATGATAACGGAACCCTCTACTCAGGTTCAGAGAACGGGATGCGGGACCTGTGGACAGGAAACCAAGATTACATCTACACAGCAAACAAAGTAAAGGGGGATCTCAGACTCGTAGAAATACATGGAGTGAAGCGATAATGCCGTATCAAGCAGATCGATGTCCTCACATCGGGACCTACCGTATGAAGCGACAAAGTATTCCAAGAATAAGCCTCAAAATCGCTGGTGGTGCCTACTGTATCACGGTATGCGCGGAGTGCTATGAAGTTTTACGGAACGGTGGCAAAGTTGTGATCAAGATTGTTAAGCGGAATCAGGAGAAGTATTACGCGATACGGAAGGCTCAGAGCCAAACGAGTAACATGTTCTTCGAAGTATGTACCCGGTTAATGACGGACGAGGAAATATCGGCGGAGGTTATTCAGGTGGAGGAGGTGAATGAGGAAACAAAGAAATGAGAAAAATAACTTTAAACGGAAACACATACGAAATCACATACATCAGACAAGTACCAGCATCTCATTTTTATGAAGTTAAATTGGTATCAGGGAAGTGGGATACCAATGACGATTTGATAACCATGTGTGATAACTCTTCAGGAGTATCAGAGTGGGGAGAACCAAACATGAATCCATGTCATTTCGGCGGCAGAGTAAAGAATGTTAATCTTAATCTAAACGAGGTTGTTGTCTACTTTGATTAATATTTTTGTGTTATTCAGAACAGGGAAGTGACTGTCTATTATTAACCAAATTCTCCACGGCGACTGCTTAGAGATACTACCAACCCTTTCACCGTCATCAGTGGATCTCATCCTCTGTGACCTACCATACGGTACAACTCAGAATAGGGAGGATATCCCCATAAATCTAGAGAGATTATGGGTTCAATATAAGAGAGTAATTAGGCCAGGTGGAAACATTGTGTTAACCGCGCAGAAGCCTTTCTCCTTAGACTTGATTGAGTCTAATAGGCCGTGGTATCGATACGATTTGATTTGGGATAAGGTGTTAATCACAGGGTTCTTGAACGCTAACAAGCGTCCTCTACGTCGACATGAAGAGATTCTAATCTTCTACGAGAAATTCAAAACCTATAACCCTCAGAAGAAAAGAGGCGCAACTAATCACAGCATAGGGAAAGGGAGAAAGAAGAACCAAAACTATGGAAAGATCATCGATGTTCCACAAGATTTCACTGGGTTGAAGCATCCCACCTCTATCCTCAGGTACAGTAAACATAGACGGTGAAAACGTCACAGAAGCCCTACGAGTTAGAAGAGACAAGCGCAGAAATAGGTGAAAAAATGACATTAGTGTACCAAGTGATGCTAAGCGATAACCTTTCCTTCACAGCAAATCCAGAACACGGAGACATTGAGTTCTTCGACCAAGTAAAACCAGAGGGCGGGTTCTCGTTAAATGTGAGGCTACCCGATGGGAGGTCAGTTATGATTGAAGAAACAACCCGTTTCTACATCTGCTGAGTGACTAAATATGAATGAACCTAAACCACTACCCCCTAGACCTCAGTATGATAAGTGTAATGCAGGGCATCAGTTAGTCCCATATTACAACGAATACCGTCATGCTTGGACTTGGGATTGTCCAACTGAGAGATGCAAAGATGCTTGAAGAGTCAGGTGAGTATTATGGAAACACATAAAGCCAAATACGTCTGCACAGACCCCATTTATTCTGCTCCACCAATAGAAAGAGAGTTCCCGGGTAGAGATAACGCTGAACGTTGGTTGCTCAGCTTCGGCTTAGGTAAGTTCGGTGAACATTACATCAATGGTGAGAATGTCACTGAAACCCTCAAAGCTAGAAGGGTGGCAATCATCGGAGTTGCTAGGTAATTGCTACGAAAAGAGATAGATACATCGGCGGGGGTAGCTACGTTCGTGATAACCCTTAACGACGAACAGCTTAACTCTGGAGAGGATATAGAATGAGCTCTCTACTACTATTGGTCATCCTGTGGTTGCTATGCCCACGTAAGTCAAAGAAGGGAGGTGGAGGATGCAAAGTGTGTCACGTGAATCCAGAGACAGTTGGAGCCCCTCCACCTACACCAACACGAAAGCTGCAAGCGAATCCTCTCACTCCAGATATGAAACTGAAGAAGGTTAAGGACATATTCAAACAAAGGAGACACTGTGTTGGATAACTGCATCGGGGCAGGCACAACCGCTGTGGCCTGCATAAGATCGAGTCGTAACTTTATTGGGAGAGATATCTC
>Ga0222685_1000010_pt1 | contig 44939 bp, 64 predicted proteins | sample AntAcemetage1077_FD_179836 | JGI IMG/M metagenome (GOLD analysis project Ga0222685, IMG submission 179836) | Saline water microbial communities from Ace Lake, Antarctica - #1077 | ecosystem: Environmental > Aquatic > Non-marine Saline and Alkaline > Saline | place: Antarctica: Ace Lake...
TTTTGGAACCTCTTCTTCCTCGATAAACAATGGAATAGCTTGAGGAGGTAAAACACTTAATGCTTCAACATAAGGAAACTTTTTAACAATAAATAATTTTAATTTTTCAATTTCTTTTTTTGTTTTTTCAGCTTCTTTTTGAGCTTTATTCATTTCTTCAACACTTGGTTTTTTAGGAGCATATTTATTATCAATTTGCATTTCTGGAATTCCAGATTCTGGTATTTCTTGTTTTTTGTTACCTTTTGCCATAGTGAAAAAAAAGTTGAATTACTTATAAATGTTTCCTAAAACAAAAATTTTAAAAGCTGAAAACATCTTTAGAAATTAAGGTCCCATGGTCTAGTGGTTATGACATCTCGTTTACACCGAGAAAATCGCAGGTTCGATCCCTGCTGGGACCATCAAACACAAAATAAAAAAAGGAGGTTAAAATGAAAAAGAAAAATAAAATTTGTATGACTCATAAAAATTCTTCAGGATGTATATATGGGCTAGGTTTTCTTGGCGCAGCTATTTATTATATCTCTACTGCTAGTGGTTTTTGGATGGGCGTTCTAGGATTTCTAAAAGCACTTGTTTGGCCAGTATTTGTAGTAATGAAGATATTAGGTATGTGATTTTGAATTTTACTATAATTAATTTTTTAAACTCTTACTGTTAAGTATTTATTACCAGGCATAACTCAAATTTAAAAGAAGTTTCATAAAAGAAAATTTGGTGTTTTTTACTGCGTGGGTAGTTTATTGGTAGAATATCTCGTTGCCACTTTTCAAAACAGAAGAGCAAAAACGAGGTGAGCCGGGTTCGACTCCCGGCCCGCGCATAAAACTTATAAATCAGTATTCAAACCTATATATTAATAGGAGTGTGTAATTCTGAGGTAACACAAAAGGAGTGTAACTTTGCAATAGCAACAATATAGAAACATTTATAAAGTACAAATTCTGAGAAAGTCTATGAAAAATTCATTAGTTAAAAAGATTACAGAAGGTGCAAAGCAAGTAGGGAAAAAAGTTTTAGATACTGGAAAAAGATATGCTTTACCTATAATTGCTTCAGGAATTGTTTCTTACGCAACAACTCAAAATGCTAATGCTCAAAATAAAAGTGATTATAAAAAGATTGATAAGGGTGCAGAGTTCACACAATATAAAGCTATGTCTGATGATGTACTTGAAGAAAAAGCTATTTATAATCCTGCTAAAAATGAAGATGAAAGATTCTATATTCAACATTTAGATTTTAAAGAAAGGAAGAAATACGATGAAGATTTAGATATTGCTGCTATGCCTTCTGAAGAAGCAAAAGCTCATCCTATGATGGGTCTTGAATCATCTGATGCTGATTATATCTTAACTGATGAAATGTATCATTTCTTGCCTGTAGAAAATATGAATAAAGTTGTAATTGAAGGAACTCGTGTTAGAAATATGTGTGATAATCAAGCTATTTTAATAGCAAATGGAATAGATCCTACAAATATGGCAAATGCAGAAGTTAATAAAAAAGCTAAAGAACTCAGAGGAGATAATTACATTTTCACTTCTTCTGTAAAAGACTATATGGAATCATTTACAGGAAATAAAATTTTAGAGTTAGGAAATGGAGAAAAATATGTTGTACTTCCTCTTCCTGAAGATCAACAAGTCGAAGGAAAAACAAATTTTATCCTAATGGAGATGAATGATAAAAACCATTGGTCATATGAAAAAGATGAGAAAAATGAAAAAAATTTGAATATTGTAATGTATGGTAAATCTTTCAGAGGAAACTTAGAAAAAGAAGAAGATGGAACTCCAGCTTCTAGTGTTATTGATACTAAATCTGGATTAGTTGCCAGATTAACAAAAAGCGATTCAACAAATAATGTAGATAATGCTCAAAAAACAATAGACGAAAGTAGAAAGAATAAAGAACGTAAGAAAGGAAGTTTATACTTAATTTTCGGAGCTAATGCAAGCCCTGATTTTAAATTTGTAGAAGGACAATTTGGTGTTCAAAAAGGTCCTATTGCTTTAGTAGCAAATTATGGTTTAGGAAAAGATGAAAGAGTTAAAGAAATAACAACAGAGCCCTCACCAAGAGGAATATATGGTTTTGGAACAGAAGACAATTTAGATATTAAGGTACTTGGAATTTCAGGCGAATTACACCCATTACATAATAAAAAAGTATCGCCTTTTATCGGAGGAGGAATAAACAAATGGGATTACACTACAGAAATCTCAGAACAAATAAGAGACGCTAATAATATAATAAAACAAAATACTAATTCAAAAGCAAATTCTGAAAATTCTTACAAAGCTTATGGAGGAATTAATTTTAATCTTGGAAAATCTAAGATTGGTCTTCAAGCTGGTCATGACAGCAAAGCTAAATTCTTTGCAGGAGCAAGATATTCTTTAAGATTAGGAAAATGAAAACACTAAAAATTTTATCAATGTTTATACTCGCACTTTGTTTAATTGGAAGTGTAAGTGCTATTGTTTATGGCACATTTGATGATTCTATATCTGCACGAAATGATTATATATCAGAAGTAATAGACCCCGAGACGGGTTATATAATTGGAGTAACAATAAATGAAGGAGTTAGTGTTGATTTTGAAGTTGTATTCGTTTTCCCCCTAGAAACTTTAAGTGTAACACTCTATGGTCCCTCTCTTCCTTCAGAAGGAGTAATTCTTTTTCCTACCATCGAAGAGAGTTCTTATAATAATTATACAGTTTCTAACTCTCTTAAAGCAGGAAGTTATGAAATAGTAATTCTTGGTTCTGATACTATTGGAACAGATTCTAGTTATCTAACTTTAACAATAAAGTCTGTTGAAGAACCAAACAATCCTCCTGTCCTAGACTACATAGAACCCCAATCAACAAATGAAAACGAATTATTAGAATTCACTATTTCAGCAACAGATGCAGATGATGATAGTTTAACTTTCCCACAACCTACTAATTTACCGACTGGAGCAAGCCTTACTGATAATACTGATGGAACAGCAACTTTTTCATGGACTCCAAACTACACTCAATCTGGAACTTATGATATAACATTTACTGTTTCTGACGGAACAGATACTGATTCAGAAACAATAACAATTACAGTTAATGATGTAACAGTAGGCAACACTGCCCCAACAATAACTACAACAGCAATTACACAAGTTTATGAAAATCAAGCTTATACTTATGATGTTGACGCAACAGATGCTGATGGAGATACTTTAACTTATTCATTAACTCAAAACCCTCTTGAATTTTCAATTGATTCAACCACTGGAGCAATTACTGGAACAGCTCCTGAAGTTAATCAAGATACAGATTATACTGTTACTGTTCAAGTTTCTGATGGAAATGGAGGAACTGATACTCAAACTTATACTTTAACTGTTAAAAATGTGGTTGCAGGAAATAATGATCCAATTATAACTTCTTCACCAGTTATAGAAGTTAATGAAAATCAAGCTTACAATTACAATGTTATAGCAAGCGATCCTGATGAAGATATTTTAACTTATTCATTAACAACTAGTCCAAGTTGGCTTTCAATTGATTCAACCACTGGAGCAATTACTGGAACAGCTCCTGAAGTTAATCAAGATACAGATTATACTGTTACTGTTCAAGTTTCTGATGGAAATGGAGGAACTGATACACAAACTTATACTTTAACTGTTAACAATTACTGTGACAAAGACAAAAAGAAAAAGACTACTACTAATTATTACCAAAGCAATTATGAAGAACAATTATACTTAGACCAATTCAAGCCAAGCAAAATAATTTACTTAGAAGATGACCAACCAGGAGATAAAGATTTAAACTTCTGGCAAAGATTCATCGAATGGTTAAAGAACTTGTTCGGTTTTAATTAGATAATTGAGTATAATTAAGCTTTTAATTCTTGGATTGTTTAAGAAGATAAAATGACAATAAGATATATAAAAAAAGGAGAGATTGTATACTTTATTCAAACAGAAGATGAAAAAAAACCTAAAATTAAATGTTATAATTTATATGATTTTACAAGACTTTCTGAAGATAAAAAAGAAGTAGGATATGGAAAGCTTTCAATAACTAAAGACAACATAGTTCATTTATGGGGTGGCAAAGTTGATATGAAGCATTTGAAAAAGTATATAGGGAAAATAAAAAATAGGAATCTCGAGATAGTTGTTAATTAAAATGTCTAATAAATCAAAATTTTACAATATAACAAAAGGAGTAAAGGAATTTGGTCAAGAAGTTTTTAACACTAGAACTCTCTATTTATCTGCTACACCACTTGTTATTCCTACAGCTTCTGGAGAATTTATAAGAACAATAAGAAATTACAAGAATCTTTCTGGAGCACAAAAAGCAGGAGCAATTACTAGTTTAGTTGTTGGTGGAGCTTTAGGAGTAATAACTACTATAAGTGCGATTTATACAGCAGAAGATTTTGATCTTGAAAAATTAATATACACTATGTCAGGCATTACTAATATAATCTCAGGGATATCTGAAACAGGAAGCGCAATAAAAAACAAGATATCTAACTTAGAATCTAAATTAGAAAAATGAGGCGAAGTGATTGGAAATATGAGTTATATCTAAATAACAAAAAAAGTGAATTATCTAAAAAGTATAATATTTCTATTAAAAAATTGAAAAGAAAAGAAGAATCAATATTTAATAAATTATATAAGAGAGAGATTAAAAAATATAATGGATTAATTCCTGGAGGATTAAGAAACCAGGCATTTAATATTTTAGAGAGATATCTTCAAACATATGAAGTAGGTTGCTGGAAAAAATTTCTCAAGAAATTTAAATAATCAATCCAATCCACCCATATAACCTGACTTACCCTCTTTTCCCCCAGAAGATGCAATAACATCATCAATTCTTAAAATCATAATAGCAACCTCACTCGCAGAACTAATTGCCTGACTCTTTATTTTGTAAGGTTCAATTATCTTTGCCTCTAAAACATTATCAACTTTATTTTCAAATAAATTCAAACCAGCATTTCTTTCACCTGAATCATGTCTTGATTTTAATTCTGTTAAAATATCAATTGGATCAATTCCTGCATTTTCTGCTAATGTTGTAGGGATAAATTCTAAAGCAGATGCGAATTCTTCAACTGCTAATTGTTCTCTTCCACTTAAAGATTGCCCAAATTCTCTTAATCTTCTAGCTAATTCAATTTCAATTGCCCCGCCCCCAGGAACAACTAAACCCACTTGCAAAGAACATATAACATCTCCTATTCCATCCATTAATGCTCTTTCAATCTCATCAATAACATGACTTGTTCCTCCATGAATTAAAATTGTCAGTGCTTTTGGATTTTGACAGCCCTTAACATGTGTAAAGACATCGTCTCCAGTTTTAACTTCTTCAACAATTTGAGCATCTCCTAATTCAAAAGGAGTTAACTCATTTAGATTACTAACTATTTTTCCACCTGTTGCTTTTGAAATCTTTTCCATATCGCTTTTAGCAACTCTTCTACAAGCATAGATTTCTTCTTTAGATAAAAGATATTGGGCAAAATCATCAATTCCTTTTTGGCAAAACAAAACACTAGCTCCAGAATCTTTAACTTTATTTACCATTTCTTTTATATCTCTTTCTTCTTGATTAATAAAATTCTGTAATTGTTCAGGAGAAGAAATTGAAATCTTTGTATCAATTTCTGGATTTCTTAATTCCAAGGGAAAATCAATCAATGCAATTTTCGCATCTCTAACTATTTTGGGCATATCATGTGAAACTTTTTCTTTATCTAACACAACTCCTGAAATCAATTCAGTATCTTTAATTCCATTTCCTTTTGATTTTTCAATTTTAATATCATTAATATCTATCTTACCTTCATATTCAATTTGTTTAATTGCCTTAACAATAATATCTGCAAATCTTTCTTTTGAGCTTTCAGCACCTTTACCAGTCATAGCAGTCATGGCAATTTGCTTTAAAATTTCCTCATCAGAAGAATTTATCCTAAAAGCAATTTCTTTTAATATTTCTTGGCATTTGTCAGCTGCAAGTTTATAACTTTTTGTAATAACAGTTGCATGAATATTCATATCTAATAATTTTTCTGCATTCTCTAATAATTTCCCAGCAATCATAACAGCTGTTGTTGTCCCATCCCCAACCTCGCTCTCTTGTGTTCTTGCAATCTCTACCATCATCTGAGCTGCAGGATGTTCTATTTGCATTTCATTAAGAATTGTCACTCCATCATTTGTAACAATTATATCATTTGTAGGAGAAACAAGCATTTTATCCATTCCTTTTGGACCTAATGTAGTCTTCACAACCTCAGAAACCATTTTTGCAGCCAAAATATTGTTTCTTTGAGCATCTTTTCCCATGATTCTTTGAATATCTTCAGGCATAAGAACAACTGGTTTGTCTGGCATATTAGTTATCTCACAAACACTTTATTTAAGCATTATTATATTTTACAATATATCTTAAAGTGGTAAATAAGGTTTATAAGTAAAAAGACCCTAATAAAAGCATGAAAAGAATAATTGTTGCAGACATTATGACTCGTGAACCTGTAACAATCAAACCAGAAACAAATCTTTTAGAATGTGCTAGGAAAATGGTTAAAAAAAAGGTAGGAAGCCTTTTAATTATTGATGGAAAAAAATTAGTAGGATTCATTTCTCGGCAAGATGTTTTATGGGCATTAGTAAAAAAGTCAAAAGCAGATCTTTCCACTATAAAAGCAATAGATATTTCCCCTAAGAAAATAGCCACAATAAAACCTTCTGCCACAATCAAAGAAGTTTTAAGCAAGATGAAGAAATTAAAGTTTGACAGGCTTCCAGTTATTCAAGAAAAAGAACTTGTTGGAATGTTAACTGCAAAAGATATTTTAAGCTTTAGTCCAGAATATTATCCAGAGTTAGACGAATTCGCGCAAATTAAAGAAGAAACTCAAAAGTTAAAAAGAGTAAAAAAATCAAAAAGCAGAACCATGACAGAAGGTATATGTTCAGAATGTGGAAATCAAGGTCTTTTAGTTAAAGAAGATGGGATGATGGTTTGTCTCTCATGTGCTGATTCTATGTGATTTAAGATAATTAAAACACAATAAAATTTATAAAATAAAGACATTAATTGAATCTTATGATTAGTTCTATAATCTATGCTATTGTTGGAAAGGCAATTCAAGGAGTATCTCTTTTAGGAGGGATTTATCTCGGAATCGAACAAAGGAATTGGGAGTTAGGAACAATTTCTGGAACAGGAGGATATGTTTTAGGATATTTTATAGGAGAATTAGGATATAAGGTAGAAGATGAATTAGAAAAGAAAATCAATTCTTTAGAAAACAAATTAAGAGAAGTAGAAAGTAAAAATAACAAAAATTCTAATTAGATAAATATTTAAATCAGATTTTATTCTTTATATCATGGCAGAAAAAGATAAAATTTTCTCAAGTAAAATGAAATACGATGGCATTGTGTCTTTCAAAAATTTCTATAAATTTTGTTATGATTGGTTAAAAGAAGAAACAGCATTAGATGTCGCAGAAACAAAATATGTTGAAAAATTAAAAGGAGATTCAAAAGATATTGATATTGAGTGGATTGGAGTAAGAAAAGTAACTGATTATTTTAAATTTGAAGTTAAAGCAGTATTCAGGATTTTAGGATTAAAAGAAGTAGAGACAACTCAAGGAGGAGTAAAAATAAAAACAAATCAAGGTTCTGTAGAAATAAAAGTAACAGGAACTTTAATAAGAGATTATGAAGGTAAATTTGAGGCTACTGCTCACAAAAAATTCTTGAGAAGTATATATGAAAAGTGGGTAATTCCTTCAAGAATAGAACAATTTGAAGAAAAATTAATATCTGATTGTGATGAGTTTCTTTCGCAAGCTAAAGCTTACCTTGATTTAGAGGGTAAAAGATAAAAAAGAAGTTCATTCTGATGTTTTAAGCTATTACTAAAAGCTTTATAATTACTATTATTGACTAATTCTATTTTAACATCTAAAGGTAATAAATCAAAAAAATCTTCAGGTAAATTCTTGAAAAAATCCTTGTATTTAGAATCTTTATTTTCTAGCAATCTATTAGTTCATTCATATCATATGTATTTCCGTCTTTTGCTTTGTAAAAATTCATAAAATCTTCATTAATTACTAGTTTATAAATTTTTATATAACAATTTTAACACAGAAATCTTTAAATAGAAATCTCAATTATTTCTAACATGAAAAAGATATTTATATTAATATTAATAGGTTTAATGTTACCTGCTATTTCAGCAATAAATCTTGATATTCAAAAAACCAGTGAAAATGAGATAATGATTTTAGATATAAATACTCCTGCAACTTTTGATTTGACAATAAAAAACAATGGGGCTTCAGACGAATTTGAATTATATACTTTTTTTGCACTTTTAGAAGAACCAAAACAATCTATTCTTATTAATAGCGGAGAAACAAAGCATATCAAAGTCAAAATTTTACCTACTTATAGCTTAAGAACAGGATTCTCAACTTTTGACTTGTTTATTAGGGGGATAGATAAAACAGAAATAAAAAAGCAATTAACAGTAAGAATAATAAATTTAGAAGAGGCATTTGAAATAGGTTCTGGAGAAATAAATCCAAATACAAAAGAATTAGAAGTTTATATTCATAATAAAGTAAATTTTGATTTTGATTTTATTACTGCCAAATTTTCTTCTCCTTTTTTTGAATTCGAAGAGAATCTTTCTTTAGGTCCAAACCAAAGACAAAATTTTTATGTTGATTTAAATCAAGAGGATTACAAAAAGATTATAGCTGGTTTTTATACTTTAAAGGCAGAACTAACAACAAAAAATAAGACTTCAAAAGTTGAAGGAGTTATAAAATTTGTAGAAAAAGATATTGTAACAACAATAAGAAAAGAATCAGGATTTATAATCAGTAAGAAAATAATTGAAAAAATTAATGAGGGGAATATCATTGCTTCTTCAGAAACAGTTATTAAAAAAAATGTTGTTTCTAGATTATTTACTAGTTTTAGTCCAGAACCAGATATTGTAGAAAGAGAAGGTCTGAAAATTTATTATTCTTGGGTGAGGGAAATAAAACCAGGAGAATCTTTAAAGATTTCAGTAAGAACAAATTGGTTTATACCTTTCTTAATAATATTCTTAATTGTGGCAATAGTTGTGTTTGCTAAAAAATTCTCAAAAAGAAATATGAATCTAAGAAAAAAAGTAACTTTTGTTAAAGCTAAAGGGGGAGAATTTGCATTAAAAGTTTCTTTATTTGTACACGCTAAAAAATATATTGAAAAAGTTCAGATTATCGACAGACTTCCGTCATTAGTGAAAATTTATGAAAAGTTTGGGGGAGAAACTCCAACAAAAGTTGACGAAGCCAATAAAAGAATTGAATGGAATTTTGAAAAATTAGAAACAGGAGAAATAAGAGTCATATCATATATAATTTATTCTAAAGTTGGTATTTTAGGTAAGTTTGCTTTACCTTCTGCAATAGCAATCTTTCAAAGAGAAGGGGAGATTAAAGAAGAGCAATCCAACCGTGCATTTTTTATGGCAGAGCAAAGAACCAAAGATGAAGAAGAATAAAATGGGAAAAAGAAAAGCATCTATACAAATTAAAACACTAAATATTGGTGGTAGATTCCAGCACGATCTTAAATATACAGGAAGGTTAGAGGATATTAGTAATGAAGTAGTAAATATGCTAAAAGAAGTAAATGAAAAATTATGGAAAGATATTTCCGATGGTTATTCTTCAAATCTAGTTAGTAAAATTGGATACACAATCTCTGCAAAAAGAAAATAAGAACTTTTAAAAGTGAGATAATTCTATTAATTTTACCCCGCATGGCTCAGTGGTTAGAGCGCCTGGCTGTAGTTAAACAAAAAACTAGGGTGGAGATTCCATATGGAATTGCTGTGAAATCTGATAAGCCAAATGTTCAATAGAACCCGGGAAATCCCCAGTTCGAATCTGGGTGCGGGGATTTTTTATTTTAGAAAACCTTATCCTTATTTTCCTTGATTCTCCCCTTGAACACTTTTAATCGGTTTAGGGTGGAGGAATTTCATATTCCCAACCCCAAATCACAATCTTCCCAAAAACACTTTCCCTAAATAATCTTTCACATATAGATATATTTAAAAACTAATTTTTTCTTAAAAAGGCAAATAAAAAGAGGTTAATAAAAATGGACAAAGAGTTTGCTATACCTGAAGATGAAGAAAGCCGGTTAGATCAAGATATAGACTCTATGGAACTTGATGACTAGCTATTTTTTACTTCCAGAATAACTTTATTATTTTCCTTGTCTAATTCTGGAAAACTTGTTTCTATTATAATTTCCAATTCATCAACACTTAATTGTGTAACAAAAACATTTTGCAAACTAATAGAATCCACTGTTTTAATATTCTTCCCGTCTGCGTAAATCTTCACTTGACTTGAAGTCGCATCTTTAAGTCCATAATTTCTAATTGTAAAGTTTGCATTAAGATATTTTCCATTCATAGTAGCAGAAATATTTCCAAAAGAAAGATCAGCATAATTTGGAACAGAATATAATTCATTTATCAAATCTACCATATCTTCACTAATCTGTTGATTACACTTGCTAAGATAATACATTAGATTATTTGGATTTTCTGAATGCTTAAATCCAAGAACATGAAATAATTCATGCATGGCTATATTTGGGTTAACACATTTTGAATCTTTAATTAATAAAATTGTTCCGTGGAATATAACATTAAAATTGTCTCCCTGAGTTATGTTTGTTGGTCCTCCTTCTCCTGCAATAAACATTCCCTCTTCCATTCTATTTTCACTTGAACACGTTATAGAAATCTCTTCATTAGAACTTACAGAATAAAAATTTAAAATAGTTAAATTCTCAACAATCTCAAAACCTCTTTTCATATCGTCTTGTTTTTGTAAAGTGCAATCATAAATTTTGTATGAAATTTCTGAAGTTGGGAACCTCATGTTTTCATAAAACTGCATATCACTGTTATTACCTAGACTAAAATTAGTTTCTCTGTTTTTTACAAAAAATTCAGAACTGTCTAAAGGAATAAACCAATAAACAACAAGCAAACCTACAACTATTAAAAGAAAAATAAATCCAAAAATAGTTTTCCAATTCATAGATATAAATTATTGAGGAAATATATAAATCTTATTAATACAAAATAAATAAAAAATAATCTTAGTTATTAAGCTTGTTCTGTAGGTTCCTCTTTTGCTGGTTCTGCAGGTTTTTCTTCAGCTTGTTGCACTTCTGTTGGAAGTGGTGCTGGAGGTTCTGCAGATTCAGCTTGCTCTGGTTGAGTTGCTTCTCCTGTTCCTTCTGGTTGATCTGGTAACTTTGGAACTTCCTCTGTTACAGCTGGTTGAGCTGGAGTTTGAGGAGTAGTCGGAGCTTGAGCAGCTTCTTCAGGAGCCTCTTGAGGAATCTCTTGAGTTTGCTTTTTTTCTTCTTCCATTATATATTCACCAATTTTAATTATTTCAAAAACGTAAAACACTCTTTTAAAGTTTGTGTTGATTTATCACAACTTTTTTTGCTTCAATAAAATTAAATAAACCATAAAAGCAAATAAAATCCCTATTAAATCAAAAAATACATCAACCACAGTACAAAATTTTCCTTGAACAAAAAATTGATGAATTTCATCAAGAACACCATAAGATATCAAAACCAGTATAACAAATAAAAATAACTTAGAATTTGATTTTCCTTTAATCAGGGAAATAAACAAAAATAAAGAAAGAAAAAAGAAAATAACAATGTGGTACACAATTGACATCCAATTTTTAATTCCCCCATCACCACCAACACCTTCAAAAGTTAACATTGAAAAATAAAATATAAATATAGCAATAAGAATTGTAATTGCCCAAGACAATGCATTGTGTTTTTCAAACCATGAAATCATAAAATTTAATTATTAAAATACTTTTTAAAGATAATTGTGATGCTAATATGCCCTCTCCTCCTTTCAGTCGTCAGAAACATAACAATATAAATTAAAAAAATTCTATAAAGATAAATTTATAATCTTCTAATCTTTTTGCTTAAGATGGAAAAAAAGAGAAAAAAGACTTCAACAGCAAGATATATTGGAAAAGGTTTATTACTTGTCATTAAAACCCCCTATTACATTAGCAAAGGAATTTATAATTTAAGTAAGAAGAGTTCTCAAAGAAGGGAGAAAAAGAAAATAAAAAAAGAAAGAGAATTAATGACTTCAGAATATAATGAGTTTAATGTTTTAGAAATTATTTCAGGAAATTATAACAAATGGTTAGAAAAAGTATATGAATCAGATAGTCAGATAGGAATCATTCTTGGAGCAAGGGGTTCTGGAAAAACAGCTTTTGGAATTAAATTTTTAGAAAATTTTCATGCAAAACACAAGAAAAAATGTTTTGCTATTGGATTCAACGAAAATGAATTACCTTATTGGATAAAAGGAGTTTCAGATATTTCTGAATTAGAAAATGATTCTTTTGTATTGATTGACGAAGGAGGAGTGTTATTTAATTCCCGAAGTTCTATGAGCAATGCAAATAAAATGTTGAGTCAGTTAATAATGATTGCTAGACATAAAAACCTAAGCATACTTTTTATTTCACAAAACTCTTCTAATCTTGAAGTAAATATTTTAAGGCAAGCAGATTTCCTTATTTTAAAGCCTTCTTCTTTACTCCAAACAGAATTTGAAAGAAAGATAATCCAAAAGATATACGAGGAAACAGGAGAATCTTTTAAGAAATTCGAAGAAGTTGAAGGAGCAACACATATTTATTCAGGTAGTTTTCAAGGGTTTGTCTCAAATTCTCTGCCTTCTTTTTGGAAAGAAAATTTAAGTAAATCCTTTAAATAAAACAAAAATCAAACCAATTCCAAATTCATCTTATCAAGTTCTTGTTTTAATAAATCAACCAATTCTTTTTTATTTTCCTTAAGCTTTTCATCTCTTTTTTCTTCTTTAACTTTTTCAATTTTTAAATTACCAATTTCCATAATTACTTCTTTTATTTTAGGGTATAATCTTTTGGTTTCATCTTCTTTAATCTCTCTTTCATAATTTGAAATTTCTTCTATTTTGGTTCTGATTAAATTTACTTTTTCTAAAATTGTATTATTATTTAATTTAGCTTCATCTAAAAAATCAATTATCATTTTTCCATTGTCTTTTTGAAAGTTTGTATAAAAATCTTCTTTATGATTTTTTAAAATATTCATTTGTTCTTGGTTTATGTGGAAAAAATTAGCCAAGGCCTTAAAATCAATAAGTTGCTTTAACCTAAAAATATCATTTTTTAATTCTTGCTTTAAAGATTCAATCTTTTTTTGAGTTATCAAACTTTCCAAATAATCAGAACTCTTCTTAATTTTTTCTACTTCTTCCAAAAGTTTTTTATTTTCTTCCTCTTTACTCTTTATCTTTTCATTAAGAGATAATATTGTTTCACTAATTCTTTCAAGAATCCCATCAATGGAAAGAATCATCTCTAATTTTGACTTAATTAAGGAGGTTCTTTTAAAAGAATCTAAAACTTCTTTACTTTTATCAAAAGTTTTTATAAGTTCTTTAGAAAAAACTTTTAGCCCTTCTTTTATACTCGCCATCTCTTTTCCAATTAAAATAGTAGCCCTTTCATAATTTTTATATGAGCTTTTATTAAAATCAAGAAAAATCTTATTTATTTTTTTTGTAAATTCTTCAAACTTATTCATTTCTAAATTGTTTAAGTTTTCTAAAAAATTTTCAACTGCTATAATATAATCTCTTCTACTATTATTCACAATTCCCTTAATATTGTCTTTTTCTTTTTTTGATTCAACATCAAAAGATTCTAAAACAACTATCTTTTCTCTAAGCTCGCTAGTAAACTTTCTAATTTTTTCCCTAATTATAGCAAGTATTTCCTTTTCTTTAAGCTCATTTTCTTTAGTTTTATTTTCAATCCGATTTTCAATATCAGAAAAAGCAAGCTTTTCAATAATAATCTCTTCAACTTTCTTTTTCTTAACTAATTCTCTAAAAAAATCAAATATTCCCATAACATTTTTTAGGAATGAGATTATATAAGGATTACGCCCACCAAGACAGCCAGAAGTAAGAACACCTTTATCTATTAATTAAAATTATCTAACAATCTTTGTTCAGTAATTGTGGCATGCCCAATATACCTATCACCTGCCCCATAAAAAATATGGTAATAACCATCCCAAACAGCATGACCTGTTGGAAAAACAACTTTTCCACTAACAATACCATTACTTTCCCATGATTCTGTGGCTTCTAAAATTGGTTTTTTGGTTCTCCCAAGTATTTTCTGAGGATTATTCTTGTCAACTAATGTTAGTCCAAACTTATAGTCTCTCTCAGGGTTCATAATTGCTCCATGAGAAGGGATTACAAAACCTTCAGAAGTTTCAAAGGGAGAATAGCTCAAACCAATATGACTCTCTTCCCAATCATATTTTCTCTCCAATAAAAGATGGTCTTCTAAATTCTTTATGGTTTCCTGCCAAAATTCATGTTTAGCTAATTCCGTAAAATCCTTGACATAAATAATTTGCATATCTGGAAGTAATCTAATATTAATTGCATATTTTCCTTTAATTTTTTTGGGAAATAATCCACAATCTTTAGTTCCTAAAAATGGACTAACAGGATTTTTGTATATTCTATTTAAAATTTCCTGTTTTCCTTGATTACCCTCTTCTTTAATCATATTGTATCTTTCAGTCCAATTATCTCTATATTTTTTATTTGGTGCTAAATCAATAGCTTCTTCTAAGGAAATATTTGGGAAGTAAATACCAAACCTATCCCACTTTAATAAATTAAAAGGCTCTGTTTCTTTTGTTCTCAGATACTCTGTTCTAGCATCAATACCATTATAATGAACTAAAAATGCGTGTAAAGGTGCTTCCCCTTTCATAAAACCAACCCTCATATCTTCAACAGCTCGCTGTCCATGAGGAGATTCAGGAGACAAGACTAATTCTTCAATTGGATATCCTTTTTTATCTCTAAAAATTCTCACTGAATTTCCTTCAAGTAAAACAGCATTCCTAACAATACATGACTTACTTACCCCATTACCACTATAATTCAATCTAGAAAGCAAATATACAAAAGGACCATGTTGAACAACAGCAGGATTAAGAATTCCAAGTCTCTTAAAGGGCAAAGCTGCATCTAAACCATCTGGAGGTTCATCTCCATTATCTTCTGGTCTTAGTATAATTCTCTTCTGAGGCATAAAAAGTAGGATGAAAAGAGCTTTTTAAAGATGACTCATTGCCATTAATTATTTAAACCAAATCAATCAAACCAACTCAATTTACTATTTCTAGGCAATTGTTTTATTACATATTCACATTTACATGCCTCTGATTTGTCTTTACATTGTTTAGTTCGAAGAAGTTTCTTAAAACCCTTGTTGTAAACATATTTGCTTCCCTTTCCCTCTACATGAGCTTTTATCCGAGCATCAATATTATTTGTCACACCAGTATAAAACGAACCATCACCACATTCAAGAATATAAACATACCATTTCTTTTTCATTATATTTTGATAATCCCCAATTGCCAATCTTTTAAAACCGCCCTTGCAGCTCTGTCAGAATTAACTTCACCACCTTTTTTCAAAAATCCTTTTCTCTTACCTATTTTTTCAATTAAATCCTCTGCATTCTTAAATTCAATCTTATAAAATTTTTCCAATGCTTTTTTGTTGTCCTTTACAATTTCATTAAGTGCAATCTCTGGATTTTTAACTTGAGTATATGATTTTCCGCCAACTTTTACATGTAAAGCAATTTTCTCCTCACTTGTCATAGAATAATCATCAGCAGGAATAACTCCTGGAGAATCTAATAAAAGTATATTTTCACTTAACCTTAATTTCTGAATACCTTTTGTAAAGCCTGCCTCTGACCCTGTTTTCGCAGAATTTCTTCCAATTAAAAGATTAATCAAAGAACTTTTTCCAGTGTTAGGATACCCAATAACTCCTACTTGAACACGATTATATGTTCCCTCTTTTTTTACCTTCGCTGCCTCTTGTTTAATTTTATCTCTTAATTCAGCAACACCTTTTTGATTTCTACACGAAACAAAAACTCGCGGGTTCAACCTCTTATCTCTTTTAAGTGTAAGATCTGATTTATTTAAAACATAAATTATCTTTTTACCTTTTTTTTCAATTAACTTCCCAATCTCTTTATTTTGCATCTCTTTAGGAAACCGAGCATCAAGAATCTCCAAAACAATATCTGAAATTTCAATTACTTTCTCCAACAGCAAAGGATACTTGCCCCTTTGCTTTTTAATATTCTTTAATCTCTTTGTAGAACGTGCTTGTCTCTTTGTCGCCATGAATTAGCAAAGAATTATGTGTTTATTAAATCAACGCCCACGCTGAGATTAATTCTTTTAGACTTACTCACTTCTATTTTTAAGGATTTTTTAGAATTATAAAGGAAAATAAGTGGAAAGACATAAACCGAAATTCATATCTTTCCTTATCTAACCGAAGTCAGATAACCTTAACCGAAGTTAAGTAATATTCATATGATTTTATGGTTTAAATAAGTTTTGTTTAAGAAAAATAATGTTTTTAATCCCCCCTTAATATTATAAATCCAATTGCCCAATATCCTTTTCCTATCTTTTCTTTCTACTAAAATTTCTAGAATTACCTATTCTTTTATTTGAACTTCTTCGAAAATTTGGTTTTCTTCCATATGGCTTTTTATTTGAACTTCTTCTTGGGCCATTCCAATCATGCCTTCTAGGTTTATTTTTAACATGGCCTCTTGAATCTTCTTTCCCTCTCCCTTTTGGAACCCTGCTTGAACTTTTTCTCCCACTTCCTCTACTAGACTGATATCTATTTCTTCTAGGGGGAATTTGTAATCTAATAATTTCTAGCCAAGGCAATTTCTCAAGATTGATATTAAATTCTTCTGATCTTATCAAAATTCCAAATTTTTCATAATCTCTACTAGCCAAAAGAATTATTGCTTTTCCCTCTTTTCCAGCCCTTGCAGTTCTTCCAATTCTATGAAGATAATCTTTTGATTCTGTGGGAAGATCATAATTATATATATGGCTTACGGCATTTATATCTAAACCACGTGCAGCAACATCTGTACAAACTAAAACCCCTTTTCCCTCATCCTTAAATTCATTTAAAATTCTTAATCTCTTTTTTTGATCAAGACCCCCATGAATAGCTTTTACTTTTATCCCAATCCTTATTAAATTGTTTGTGACAACATCCACATTTCTTCGTGTACTACAAAAAACTAAAACAAAATCATTTTTTTCTTGTTTTAATAGATGAACTAATAATGAGAATTTTTTATTATCTGGAACATCGTAATAAATTTGCTTTAATTTGGAAGGGTCTACATGGGATTCTACAAATACTTCAATAAGGTTTTTGGTGTATTTTTGAGCTAAATAAGCTATATCTTCAGAGATTGTAGCTGAAAATAACATGGTCTGTCTTTTTTCAGGACATTTGTTAATTATTTTTTCAACATCCTTACTAAATCCCATATCTAACATCCTATCAACTTCGTCTAAAATAAGAAAATTAATATTATCTAATCTTAAGGTTTTTCTTTCAATATGGTCTAAAATCCTTCCAGGAGTTCCAACAAGAACATCTGTTGTGAAAAGTTTCTTTATTTGGGGTTCAATCCTTACGCCCCCATAAACAGATAGAACATTAAGAGCTTCATCTTTACTAAAATTTCTTATTGTAGTTGCAACTTGTTCTGCAAGTTCTCTTGTAGGAGTTAAAATTAATGCCTGAATTCCTTTGTTTGGTTCCAAGTTTTCAATAATCGCAGATGCAAAAACTAATGTTTTTCCACTTCCTGTTGCAGATTCACCAATAATATCTTTTCCAGCTAATGCTAAAGGAATCGCTTTTTCTTGAATTTCAGTTGGTTCTTTAAAACCAGAGTGTTCTAAAACATCTGTTAATTCTTTACTTAATCCTAATTTCGTAAACTTTTCCATTCTAAATTTTAGCCTGTATGGCCTTTAACAAAATAATCTTCAAGAAATATTTCTTGAGCGTAAGTTATTTAAGACGTTTTTAGTTGCTCAAGACTTACTAACTTTTGTTATATAATAACCAAACTTTTGAGTTTATAAGGTTTTAGAATTTGATCACCCCACGCCAGGGTTCTAACTTTTTGTTAAAAAAGGTGGGCTTTTGTGATTATTCAAACTATATTCTCTTTAACTTATGGTTAAGTTAACATAAGATTAATGCTAGATTTATTTTTGCTTTTTAACTTTAACTGCTTTCATGCCTCTGTCGCCTTTTTCTGTTTCAAATGTAACTGAATCATCTTTATCAATAGTTACACCTTCTTCAAGGCCTGTTTTATGCACAAAATATTCTTTTCCATCTTCTCCAGCTATGAATCCGAATTCTTTTTCACCATTAAAAAACTTTACTGTTCCTTTCATTATTTTTTCCTCCAATAAGATATAATTAATTTTAGAAGTTTAAAAAACCTCTTACACGCCCACGCCGGGAATCGAACCCGGGTTACATCCGTTCTGTGAATCTGAAACCATATTGAAACTGTTTCATCTTCACGACAGGGATGAGTCATAGCCGTTAGACCACGTGGGCATGACTATTGATATAAAAATTAGTTTAAAAAATTAACTATAAAGGAATCAAAGCAATCTATTATACAATAATGCAAATATCCATGTTAGAATAAATCCATCTATAAAGCTTAAAATTGATGTAAGGATAACTGCAAATAAATTAGCTTTTAATCCAAAGATTCCATAAATCTGGGTAAAAAAGTTTGTTAAGCTAGGAACAAATCCTGGTCCAATTAAAATTGCTAATCCTGTAAAAAACACACAAATTACTGTTATAAATCCCCCTGCTAATCCAAATTTAACTAGATGTAATTTTCCAAATTTTACCATTTCATTCACCTCCTTTTAATCAATTTAATTAAATTATAAGAAATAAATGTAAACATAATAAATATAACAGTTAATACAAAACCCATTTCAGGATTAATAAAATTAAATTTTATTACGAGCAAAGTTGCAATAGCTCCAAGAATAATAGCTATAAGAAATTTAATAATAAATTCTTTTTCAAAAAGGGTCCTATCCTTTATCATTTTAATTAAACTATAAACTAAACACATAATAAAATATAAGGGAATAATAATCACAGCAATAAGAAAGAAAAAAACTTCTCCTATTGCCAGATTCTTACCAGATATCTCACTCAATGCATAAAAAAGATTATGCAAAATTACAGCTAAAAACCACCCTACAATAATTATCAAAATTTTCTTCCAAGTTAATAAAAACCATTTATCAAATCCTTTTTTATTTCTCATTCTCTTGTTTATCCTAAAATTATATCTTCAATCATTTTTTATAACTTTTTTTCCACCCATGTATTTCCATAATACCTTAGGTATTTTTATACTCCCATCTTTTTGTTGATTATTTTCCATAATAGCGACCATTGCACGCGAAGTTGCGATAACAGTATTATTTAAAGTGTGAGGAATATATTTCTCCCCATTTTTTTTCTGAACCCTTATTTTTAACTTTCTTGCTTGAGCCTCTGTTAAATTTGAACAAGAACCCACCTCATAATATTCTCTTCTAACTGGGCTCCAAACTTCCACATCTATTTGTTTGTGTTTTAGTTCTCCTAAATCTCCTGAGCACATTTCCAAAATTCTTATAGGAATTCCCAGTTCCTTAAAAAGAATTACACTTAAATCTCTCATTTCCTCGAAGAATTTCATTGAATTTTCTGGCTTACAAATAACAATCATTTCTATTTTATTAAACTGATGAGTTCTAAACAAGCCTTTTTCTTCTATTCCATGAGCACCAATCTCCTTCCTAAAACACATTGAATAAGAAGTATTTTTTATAGGAAGTTTTTCTTCTGGAATTAGCTGGTTAATAAATCTTCCAATTAGGGAATGTTCAGAAGTCCCAATAAGATACAAATCCTCACCTTCAATCTTATAAATTTGATTTTTTTGATCATGTAAATCAGCTACTTTATCAATAACTTCTTTTCTCAACATCAAAGGAGTTTCCACATATGTAAAACCTTTAGAAACCATTTTATCAACTGCAAATTTAATTAAAGCTTGATTTAGTAAACCAAGTTCATTTTTTAGATAATAAAAACCTTTTCCAGAAGTATTTGCAGAAGTATCAAAATCCAAAATACCTAAACTTTCTCCAAGTTCTATATGGTTCTTAATCGGAAAATTAAATTTCTTTGGTTTGCCAATCTTTTTAATCTCTTTATTTTCTTTATCTGATTTTCCAATTGGAACACTTTTATGAATTATATTCGGGATCTTAGACAAAACACTATTTATCTCTTTTTCTAACTTTTTTCTTTTAACCTGAGATTTTTCAATTTTCCCAGGAATTTCTTTTGCTTTTTTAATTAAATCTTTAGCATCTTTTTTATTTTTTTTAGCTTGATTAATCTCATTAGAAATTTTATTTCTTTCATTTCGTAATCCATCTTCCCCATATTTCAGTTTTCTCCATTCTGTATCCAACTTTATAACTTTATCAACAAGAACAAGTTTTTCACTTTGATGTTTCTTTTTTATATTTTCTTTAACTAATTCAGGACTTTCCCTCACCAGTTTTATATCAATCATATTTTCATTAAAGAAATATTATATTTAAATCTTCTCCAAACCTTTAAAAATATCAATTACCCTATAATTCTATTGAGGTGAGCAATGGCTCTTGAAACAGGAATTACAGAAGCTTATAATTTATTTGTAGCGTCTTTACCACAGTGGGCACAACATTTTATTTCATTTTTCTTATTAGCTCTTTTAATTTTAATTTATGCTGTTTTTATATGGAAATTTTATAGATGGATTGCAACTAAAAACCTCTTAGAATTAAATCTTAACAAATATAACAAATCTCAAAATCCTGCCCTGGCTAAAATGTTTGCAGGTTTATTTTATTTATTAGAATATATTATTATTTTACCATTTTTAATTTTCTTTTGGTTTTTAATATTTACACTTTTTTTACTGGTATTGACTGAAAATTTACCTGTAAACAGCTTGCTAATTATTTCTGCAACAATTATTGCTGCAATTAGAATGACTGCTTATTATAATGAAGATTTATCTAAAGACCTCGCTAAACTTGTCCCTTTTACCCTTTTAGGTGTTTCAATAATTAATCCTAATTTCTTTGACATGGGAAGAATAATTTCACAAATAAGTGAGCTTCCTCAATTTATCACCCATATAGTATTTTATTTAATTTTTATAGTTGCTCTAGAAATCATACTAAGAATATTTGAGTTTATATTTTCTATATTTAATTTAAATGACGAAGAAGTAAAACCAGTAGAACAACCAGCTCAATAATTAATTTCTCTCAACTTCAGGGTGCTCGTGCCCTTTTTCTGCAATATCTTTAAGCATCTTAACATGTTTTATTTTCTCTTCTTTATAATCTATTCTATTCATTTTTAAATCCTTAATCATCTTTGCAACATACTCTCCCCCTAAAAAGTGTGGAGTTAGAACATAACTAGCACCTTCGTCATATAAATCCATTGCTTTTTGAATTGAATGTGCTCTAACAATAATTATTGCTCTTGGATTTACTAATCTTATTGTTTCTATTAACAAAACATTTGTTTCAAATTCTGGAACAGTTGAAACAGCCATATTTATTTTATCTAATGGCAATTCTTTTAATAATTCAGGATCATCAACATCACCATACAAACAAGGAATATTAAACTTCTTTAAATCAGTAATAGTATCTGGATTAAAATCAACTACTAAATATTTTTCCTTAATTTTTTTCAAAGATCTTAAGATACTAAATCCAATTCTATTATATCCAAAAAGAATAGTATTATATTTTTCTTTTATATTTTTTTCCCTCTTAACCCTTTTTCTCTCAAACAAAGAAGCAAACCTATATACTCTTTTATAAAATGCTTTTGAATAGATTATCATATATGTTGAAAGAAATATTGTAATTACCAAAGTTAAAGTTAAGGTATGCAAAACTTCAGCAGTTATATGCCCCACAGCAACCCCTAACATAAGAACAATTAAAGAAAATTCTGAGATTTGTGCTAATGTTGTTCCAACTAAGAAATTAGTTCTCTTAGTATATCTAAAGAAAGCAGATAAAGTCATAAATATCAAAGGTTTTGCAATTAATACTAATGCTGATAAAATAAGTGCATTAATTATTACAGACCCAAGATTTAAAATAGGCAAGTTTAATCCTAAAATTATAAAGAAGATGATTAAAAAGAAATCTCTCAAAGGTCTAACTTTAGAACTTATCTCCACGCTATACGGTGAAACAGATAAAACAATACCTGCAATTAAAGCTCCTATTTCAATTGAAAATCCAAGATATCCAAATAAAGCTGCAATTAAAAAACACCAAAAGACTGAAAATAAAAATAATAATTCTTGATGCTTAGCAATACTCTTAATTAATCTTGGAAGAATATAAAATCCAGATAAAAATAAAAATGCAATTAATCCTACCCCAATTAATAAACTCTGTAAACCAAAGCTTCCTAATACAACTCCTCCTGAAACAGAAGAGATAATCATTAAAACAACTATCGCAACTAAGTCTTGAATAATTAAAATACCAATAGAGATTTTTCCATAAAGAGAATCTAAGTGCTGTTTGTCTGAAAGCAATTTCATAACAATAATTGTACTGCTAAATGCCAAGGCTATTCCAATATAAATTCCAGTAATTGAATTAAATCCTAAAAGCATTGAAACTCCAAATCCCAATCCAAAAGTAAGGATTACTTGGCCTAAACCAATTAACAAAGACGAGGTTCCAACTTCTTTGATGACTTTTGGATTTAAATGAAGCCCTACAATAAACAATAAAAAAGCAATCCCAAATTGTGAGAACGTATGGATTATGCCCATATCAGCGCCTGATTTTAAAATAAAAGGGCCAATAATTATACCTGCAAGAATATAACCTATAATAATAGGTTGCTTAAATAACTTAACAATATATGCTACTATAAAAGCTACAGACAAAATAATTGCTAATTGAATAAATATAGGTTCCATGATTCTCCTCTTTTAATATAAAAGATAAATATAGTATAAAAAGGTTTTGAGATACTAAGAAACACGAGGCGAATAATTATTACATTTTTTAGGATTATTATAACTACAAGCAAAATAAGATCTATCATCATCCTCGCCCAAGAGGGTTATGCACACTTTTGGCTGTAATTTACATTTTACTCTAAATACAAGATGAGAACAATTATGCTCTGGATCATCAGAAGCTTTTTCTTCTAAGTGTTCTAAAGTGTTTTTTGACATAGGATAATGACTAATCAATTATTTATAAGAATTATTATTCTTTAAGATATAAACAATAACTTTTTAAACTATTTTTAAATTTAATCTGTATGCCAAAAGTAAGAATCAAATTAAATAGCACAGATATAGACACGCTTAATACTATCTGTGATTCTATTAAAGAAATAGCAAAAAAAGCAGGAATTAATATAAGCGGGCCAGTTCCTTTGCCTACTAAAAAACTCAAAGTAACTACAAGAAAATCACCATGCGGAGATGGAACAGCAACCTTTGACAGATATGAAATGAGGATTCATAAGAGATTAATTGATCTCCCTGCAAACGAAAAAATTCTTCATCATATTATGAGGATGCAAATTCCAAGATCTGTTAATATAAAAATTGAGATGAAGGATTAATGAAAAAGAAAAAAAGAATTTCAAAAAACAACAAAATTATAATAAGTTTTATAATAGCAATAATATTGCTTCTTATTATAATCACATTATTACCAACTCAAAAAATGACAAAAGTAACTTTTGAAACAAACAAAGGAAATATTACTATACAATTGTATGACGACATGCCTATAACAACTGAGAACTTTAAAAAGCTAGTTAAACAAGGGTTTTACAATGGAACTATTTTTCATAGAGTAATTGATGGATTTATGATTCAAGGAGGAGACCCTGTTGGAACAGGAATGGGTGGCCCAGGATATGTAATTGAAGATGAATTTACACACGCAGGTGGAAACAAAAATAATCGTTTGACAATCTCAATGGCAAATGCAGGACCAAACACAGGAGGAAGTCAATTCTTTATAAATTTAGTAGATAATAATTTCTTAGACACAAAACATCCAGCATTTGGAGAAGTTATAGAAGGCATAGAAGTTGTTGATGCAATTGCAAAAGTTTCAAAAGATGCAAATGACAAACCTTTAGAAGATGTTGTTATAATTAAAGCTAGTGTTGATTAACCAAAATACTTAAAAAACAATTATTCTTAAACAAAACATGGAAAAAGATATTGGAAAAATAAACAAAGGAGAATTTCAGGGAAGTGTAACTGAGATAGTTGTTGGGGTCAGAGAATACAAAGGAAGGGTTGGTGTTGATATAAGAGAATTTGTTACAGGTGATAGATATACAGGCCCTACAAAAAAAGGATTAAGGATTCCTACAGAAAATTTCCAAGAATTTAAAGAAATGATTAACTCGATAACTGACGAAGACTTGAAACCTTCTGAAAATATCGGAGAAGAAATGAATGAACAACCAGAACAACCAGCAGACCAAGAAACTTTAGATAAAAAACCAGAAGAAGAATCTAAAGAAGAAGCACCTAAAGAAGACATGCCTGATTATTAATTCTTAAGTATGTTTTAGGATTATGAATAAGTATTCAAAACGAAACATTTAAATAGTATTATGAATATGTATTCATAACTAAATATAAACAATAGGAGAAAATAAAATGCCACAAGGAGATAAAACAGGCCCTGTAGGACAGGGAAGTATGACTGGAAGAGAAATGGGGTTTTGTGCAGGTTTTAATGCACCAGGCTTTATGAACCCTAGATTTGGAAGAGGATTTGGTAGAGGCAGAGGATTTGCATGGAAAGCAAGAGCTATTCAACCAATGCAAATACAACAAGTCCAACCAGCAATTATACCAGAAAAACAAGAAAAACAATTTTTAGAACAAGAGTTAAATGTTCTAAAAGACGAAATGAAAGAAATAGAGAAAAGATTAAAAGAAATAAAGGATTAAATAAACTATGGCAAGACCAAGAAGAACCAGAAGAATTTTCTTTCAACCAAACATAACTTACTTTAAACCAATTGGAATCCCAATGATTAATTTAAAAGAAACCCTTTTAAGTTTTGAAGAATTAGAAGCAATAAGGTTGATAGATAATGAAAATCTAGAACAGACTAAAGTTGCAAAAAAAATGAAAATTTCCCAATCAACCTTATCTAGACTGCTTAAAACAGGAAGAAAAAAATTAGCAAATGCTTTAGTTAATGGTAAAGCAATAAAAATAGAAGGAGGTGATTTTAAAATGGTACAACCAAGAGGAAAAGGACTTGGATTAAGACAAGGTAAAGTGTCTGGAGGTAGAGGACTTGGAGGAGGATTAGCTGCAGGTCCAGGAGGAATTTGTAAATGCCCAAAATGCGGACATGAAGAACCTCAAATAAGAGGCCAACCCTGCATGAATAAAAAATGTCCTAAATGTCAAAGCCTTATGATAAGAGGATAAAATAAGGAAATATAAAATGAAGATTTTAATAGCATTAAATGAAAATAAAGAATTAAATTCTAAACTTAGTGAACACTTCGGTCATTGCCCTTATTTTGCAATATATAAAACAGAAACAAAAGAACTTAATATTGTAAAAAATAAGATTAATCATCTAAATAGTGATTTAAATCCAGTAGAACAAATTGTAAAATTTCAGCCAGACGTTGTTTTTACATTAGGAATGGGAAAAAAAGCAATAGAATTATTTAATGAAAAAAAAGTTAAAATTAAAACAGGGAATTACAAAATACTTAAAGAAGTTATTGACAATTTTAAAAATCTTGAAAAATTAAATAAAGAGTGTGAGTATTAATTAAAATGACTTTATTTAAAAAAAAGTGCAAATATTGCGGGGAAAAAATTGAAAAAGGAAAAGAAGTATTTGCAAAAGTAAAAGTTCCAGAACTTAAAGATAAAGTTATTAAAGCTTTTTGCAGTGAAGAGCATGCAGAACTTTATGAAAAATGCATTAAAGGAACTCCGAGTAGAAGTTCTTGTCCTTTTTGTAAAGAATAAAAAATAAATAGGAAATTATAATTAAAATGAAATTTGCAGTTGTTGGAAGGGAAATTGAAGATTTAAAGAAAAAAATAAAAGAAAAAGGATTTGAATATGATAAAGAAACTCCAGAAATTGTTATTTGCTATGGGGGAGATGGAACTTTTTTAATTAGTGAAAGGATTTACCCTGGTGTTCCAAAGATTTTAATTAAAGCAAGTCCAACTTGTAATAAAGGTCACGAAACAAAAATTGAAAAAGTTTTGGAAAAGTTTAATAAAAAAGAATTTATTATTCAAGAAATCAAAAAGTTAAAAGCTGTTTATAAAGGATCTTTTGAAACAAGAAGTTTAATTGGAGTTAATGATATTGTCATAAGAAATAGTTTGCCTACTGAAGCTTTAAGATTTAAAATAAAAACAAAAAATTTTAGTAAAGAATTTATTGGGGATGGTTTGGTCATTGCAACAAATTATGGAAGTTCACAAGGAGCTTATTTTTATTCAATAACTAAAAAAGAATTTGAAAAAGGGATTGGAATTGCATTTAACAATGTTACAAAAAAACAAGATTTAAAAATAATTTCCGAAAAAGATGAAATAGAAATAGAAATAACCCGAGGACCAGGAGTTTTAGTAGCAGATAATAATAGAGATTATATAAATCTAGAAAAACAAGATAAAATAAAGATTTTTCAAACAAATAAAATTGCAAAAAAACTTATTTTAAATTAAAATGAAATACGCAAGCATTAAATCAGCAAGATCTCTTTGGAATTCACTTCCTTTAATAATCGGAACTATTTTATTAGTAAGCTTAATATCCATACTAATACCTTCTTCATTTTATACTGCAGTATTCAAAGGTAACTTTTTACTAGATTCCTTAATTGGAAGTTTAATTGGAAGTGTATCTGCAGGAAATTCAATAACTAGTTATATTCTTGGAGGAGAATTATTAACACAAGGCATTAGCTTAATTGCTGTAACAGCTTTTTTAGTTGCATGGGTTACTGTAGGAGTTGTACAACTTCCTGCAGAATCAGCAATATTAGGTAAAAGATTTGCTTTTTTAAGAAACATTACAGCATTTTTCTTATCTATTGTAGTAGCAACAATCACAGTGTTAATCTTTAAATTATTTTAAAATGAAATTAAAAAATAAACTAAAAAACATTTCAAAATCCTGGTATTTTTTAATAATAGTAATTATAATTTATTTTTCTTTCCTCATTTTTAAAGAAAATATCTTTTATTCAAGTTTATCTTTTGCTTATAACATATTTTTAAAAATAATTCCTGTTTTTATTCTTATTTTTGTTTTAATGGCTCTAACAAATTATTTTGTAACTCCTGAATTTGTAATAAAACATTTTAAAAAAAGAGGAATTAAAAAATGGTTTTTTGCAATTATAGGCGGAGTTTTATCTACAGGACCAATTTATATGTGGTATCCTTTATTAGCAGATTTAAAAAATAAAGGATTGCATCACGGATTAATTGCTTGTTTTTTATATAATAGGGCTATTAAAATTCCTTTATTACCTATTGCTTTTTTTTATTTTGGATGGAAATATGTTTTAATCTTAAGTTTTGTTATGATAATTATATCTTTTATACAAGGTATATTATTAAATAAATTAATGGAGGTTAAAAAATGAAAATTGCTATAGCAACAGAAGGAAAAGAAAAAGATTCTGAAATAAGTGGAAAAGGAGCAAGAGCACCATATTATCTTATTTTTGAAGACAAGAAACTACTTGAAGTAATTAAAAATCCTTTTGCAGTAGGTGGTGGAGGTGCTGGATGGTCAGTAGCTCACATGCTTGCAGATAAAAAGGTGGATTTAGTAATAGCTGGAAATTTCGGGGGAAACATGGAATCTGCTTTAAAAGAAAAAGGGATTAAGATTAAACAAAAAATCGGAAAAGTAAAAGATAGTTTTTAGTCAAAATGATAGAACAATTGGATGAACTCAAACAAACTATTGAGAAATGTAATAAATGTAAACTGTACAAAACAAGGAATAATCCTGTAATAGGTGAGGGTAATCCAAATGCAAAAATCATGTTTATTGGTGAAGCTCCAGGATTTAATGAAGATAAACAAGGAAAGCCTTTTGTTGGTCAAGCAGGAAAAATTTTTGATGAACTTTTAAATTCTATTAATCTACAAAGAGAAAAAATTTATATAACAAATATTTTAAAATGCAGACCCCCACAAAATAGAAATCCAAAACAAGAAGAAATAAAAGCCTGTGCCCCATATTTAGATAAACAAATAAAAATTATAAATCCAAAAATAATTTGCTGTTTAGGAAATTTTGCAACCCAATTTATATTCAATAAATTTGGATTAAAAGATAAAATAAAAGGAATTAGTGAGATTCATGGAAAACCGATACAAATTTCAAATTTAAATGGAAAAATAACAATCATCCCATTCTATCATCCAGCTGTTGCAACTTATAATGTAAATATGTTAAATACATTAAAAAAAGATTTTGAAAAAATAAAAAAATGATAAATTTTGCATGCAAAACATTTAACTTAGATGAAGTAATAAGATGTAGTTTAAACTTAACAAAAACAGAATTTAACATAATTAAATATTTAATTGAAAATGGGAATAAAGAATTTACAACTAAGAAAATATCCAAAATATTTAAAATAGGATTATCAACAACTCAAAAAGCTATTAAAAAAATTAATGATAAAGAATTAATAAAACAAAGTCAAAAAAACCTTGAAAAAGGAGGGTATATTTTTTATTATTCTATAAAAAACACATCAATATTAAAGCGACAAATTTTAGAGATACTTCACAATTGGATGAATAAAGTGGAAAAAGATTTGAAAAAATGGTAAGAGTACTTCATATTAATAGAAGTATTTTCACATATACCGGTTTATTTAAATACTCTTTATATTATAAAGTTATCATAAATTAATAAAAATGTCAAAAACAATAGAAATAACAGCAGAAAATTTTGAGAAAGAAGTTCTTAAATCAAATATTCCTATTTTAGTTGATTTTTGGGCACCTTGGTGTCAACCTTGTTTAATGATGGCTCCTGCTTTAGATGATTTATCTGAAGAATTAGAAGGAAAGTTAAAAATAGGAAAACTTAATACAGAAATTCCTAACCATCAAATATTTGCAATCCAATACCAAATCCAAAGTATTCCAAATATGAAACTTTTCAAAGATGGAAAGATAATTCATGGATTTATTGGTTTGCGTCCAAAAGAATCTCTAAAAGCAGAATTAGCAGAGATAATTAATTTAGATTAAATAGTACTCAAATATAATGGTAAGAATAGACAAAGACAAATGTCTTGGTTGTGGAATTTGTGAAAACATTTGTCCAGAAGGAATAGAAATAGTCGAGGGAAAAGCAAGAATCAAAGATGAAAATACAGAATGCTTGAAAGATGCTGCAAAAGCTTGCCCAAGAAATGCTATTTTATTAAATGAAAATAATGAGTAAAATAAAAATGTATGATTTAATAATAATTGGAACTGGACCTGCAGGATTAACAGCAGGAATTTATGCAGCAAGATATAATTTAAATTTTTTAATAATTGGAGAACTTCAAGGTGGGGCAATTTCTGAAGCACATAAAGTTTGTAATTATCCTTCCCAAAATAATATTTCTGGTTTTAAATTAACCCAAGAAATAGTTGAACACGTAAAAGAGCTTAGTGGAGAAATTGTTCAGGAACAAGTTGTAAAAATTAATAAAGAAAAAGATTTTTTTAAAATTAATACAAATAAAAAAGAATATTTTACAAAGAAAATAATTTTATCAACAGGAAGAAAAAAGAATACTTTAAATGTTCCAGGAGAAAAAGAATTTTTAGGAAAAGGTGTAAGTTATTGTGCTACTTGCGACAGTGCTTTTTATAAAGATAAAATTGTGGCTGTAGTTGGAGGAGGAAATGCTGCAATAACTGCTGCATTATTGTTAGCAGATTATTCAAAAAAGGTTTATATAATTTATAGGAAAGATAGTTTTTTTAAAGCAGAACCAGCGTGGGTAATTCAACTTGAAAAAGAAAAAAAGATTGAATCAATTTTTAATTCAAAAATTAAAAAAATAATTGGAAAAGATTTTGTTAAAGGAATTATTTTAGAGGATGGAAAGAAATTTGATTTAGATGGTGTTTTTATAGAAGTTGGTTTTTCTCCAGATGAAATTTTAGCGAATGAATTAGGATTAAAAAAAGAAAAAGGATACATTATTGCTGGCAAAAATCAAGAAACAAATATTAAAGGAATTTTTGCTGCAGGTGATTGCACAAATAATAGTTTAAAACAAGTTATAACTGCTTGTGCAGAAGGAGCAATCGCATCTACAAGTGTTTATGAAGAATTAAAATTAGAGAAATAAGATGAGAAACTTACCAAGAAATTTATGTGAACTCATAGAACAAGAATATGTTTATATAGCAAAACTTCCAGAAAAAAATAAGCTGTCTCTAGATAAGATAAAAAACCTCAAAGCATATACAGTTCCTTTGATTTCTCATGATTATAATGCTAAAACACCTATTATGTGGAATACATTATATGAAAAATTAGGATTAAATATAAGAAATATAATGTTAGTAGCTAATCCTAAAAAAAATGCAGAGATTATAATAAATGCATTAAAATTAGATCCAAAATATTTAGGTGGGGGATTTGGAGTTGGCTGGAAAGAAAGAACAGATTTACTAGACAAAATAAACCCCAAAGATTTAGCTTCTGTAAATATTGTGGTTAAAGATAATAAAAAATTAGTAGGCTATAATACAGATTCTGCTGGATTTGTTAAAAGCTTAGAAGAAAAATTTGAGTCTATTGGGAAAAAATTAGAAGCAAGTAATGTAGTTATCTTTGGCGCAGGAGGAGTGTCAAAAGAAGTTGCAAAATTAATAGCAAGTAAAAAAGTTAATAGGATAGCCATCCTAAATAGGACATATTCTAAAGCAGTTTCTATAGCAAATAAACTCAATGAAAAATATAAACAAATAGCAGTTGCAGGAGGGGAAGATATAATAAGGGGATATTTATTAAATTCTTTTATAGTTCCAGATGTTGCAATTAATTTAACTGATAAAGGAAGTGATGGTCCTTTAAAGAATTATTCTGCATTTGCAGCCGCAGATATTAAATATAATAAAAATGAAGGAAATAATCTTTCTGCTTCAAGAACAATTGCAAGAGAATTAAAAAACATTAATCCTGAGATTATTGTTGCAGATATTGTTCTCCCAAAAAATCCACCTTCAAAAACATTAGCAATAGCTAAAAATGAAGGATTAAAAAATTTAGTTGATGGTTTGGGAATGGTTGTTTATCAAGCAGTTCCAGCTTATCTTAAGATTCAAGAAGCAAATCCCAAACAACATAATAAAAAAATCCCTGAAGAAGAAATCTTTAAAATTTTTAAAAAATCTGCAAAGTTTAAGTAAAATGAAAGACCCCGCGCTAAAGCGCGAGGTATCAATAACTAAAAAAATGTTAACATCAACAAACCCAAGGTTGAGAAGATTGGATGTAGTGGTCAACAGCGTCCATAGTTGTATTGCCAACGCTCCTAAAGAATTTTCCAGGACTCCAAAAATGTCCTTTTCTAAAATGGTTTCTCAACCAAGGATGTTTTTTGAAAAGCTTAAAGGCACTGTATCCTTTAAACAATTGAAGAGCCACACTAACACTCATGGTTGGAGGCATCTCAACAAAAAGATGGACATGGTCAACTCCAATATAGAGTTCATAAATTTTGAACCCTTTTCTGTAAGCCACTTGCCTCAAGAAAAACTCACAATCCATTCTGAGCCCATAAAACTTAAAGGGGTCTTTGGCATATTTAATTTTCCACACGAAGTGGAAAGCATTTTGTCCAAAGCTATGTTTTCTGGATTTCAAATCCATTTTTCATCTCCTAAGTCAACAAGAGATTCAGCTCATGCTAACTTTGCGTTTAGTTTCGTGGAGTTAAGTATCTTGACTCCGCCTAATAGTCAAACAAAAGAATTAAATTTTGAGGTTAACGGCGATTCCTCACCAAACTTAAAAGTCTGGGTATCCTCGCCGCGGATGTAATGAATAAAGAAAAAAAATGGAAATTTTAGTTTTTGTTTCTTCAAATTGCCCTCATTGTCCAAAAGCAGAAAGAGTTGTAAGAGAAATTGTGCCTAATTATTCTAATTATGAAGTATCTCATCAGAAAATAAGAACAAAAACTCCAGAAGGAAAAGAACTTTCAATAAAATATAATATTATGGGAACTCCAACTATATTATTTCTTAATGAACAAGGAAATGAATTAAAAAGAATTGTTGGGGCTCCAAGTGAAGAAGATCTTAAAAAGAAAATTGAAAAATTATTAGGATTAAAAAAATCTTTTTTTAAAAAATTATTTGAAAGCAAAAACTAGTAAAATAAATTTATAAAATTAATTTTTCAAAACATTTAAAAAAAGAAATTCATAATTATACTAATGAAGAAAAAAAGTTGGGTGACTTTAATAATAATTATTGTAGTCATAATTTTAGCAGTAACAATCTTAACCAGATCTCATCCAGAAACCTCTAAAGAAATTGCAAAATGCATTGGACAAAATTCAAAACTCTATACTCAATTAGGATGCTCTGCTTGTCAAATTCAAGAAGAAATATTTGGAGATAATTACCAATATTTAAATGTAGTAGATTGTTGGTTTGAAAGAGATAAATGTGGAGAAATTGAATATACTCCCACATGGATTATAAAAGGAATTAAATATACTGGGGCTCAATCAATTTCAACTTTACAAGAACTAACAGGCTGTACTTAAAATGTTAACATTTTGGAGAATAACAACACTTGCATTGGCGGATTCTGTAAATCCCTGTGCTATTGCAGTATTAGCAATGATATTAATGGCTCTTCTTATTCAAAATCCAGAAAAAAGAAAAAAAGTTCTTTTCGGGGGATTAGCATTTGTTGCTGCAGTTTATATTGGATATTTAGTTTATGGAATAATTATTATTCAATTTTTTAAAATGTTTGCAGAATTTCTAAGAGAAAATTCAACATATGTATTTAAAGGACTAGCAATTCTTGCGATGATTATTGGAGCCCTGAATATAAGAGATTTCTTTTTCTATAAAAAAGGAAAATTTGCAACAGAAATGCCAATTGCCATGAGACCAAAAGTCAAAAAATTAATTAAAAATATAACCTCTCCAACAGGAGCATTTGTTATTGGTTTTGTTGTAACTTTATTTTTATTGCCTTGCACAATTGGACCATATATAATAGCATCAGGTTTATTATCTGAATTAGGAACTTTGGGCGCTTTACCTTGGTTACTTTATTACAACATGATTTTTGTTATTCCTATGCTAATAATTGTTGGGTTAATTTATTTTGGATTTGCAAAAGTTAATCAAGTTTCTGGTTGGAAAGAAAGAAACATTAGAAACCTACACCTAATTGCAGGAACATTGTTATTCTTAGTAGGAGTGGCTCTTTTAATGGGTTGGATTTAATTAAGATTAATTTTAACAGAATTTATATACTCTTTTATTTGATTATATCCTCTAAAGGGACAAGCAATACCTTCAACAAGCAAAAGAAGGAACAACACATTCAGAATTAGAATAAATTTCTCTAAACTCAATATCGCTTTTTCCTAAAAACTTTTTTACTAAAGCACTTTCTTTTGATTTATCTCGAAGCAAAGTTGTTTTCATTAATTTATTACAAATTTATCTTATTTAAAAATTATTATACTAATAACTAGGCATCAAAGCATTGTGTCCAAACTGAATTACTAAATCTATTTTTGGCTTAATATTTTCCAAACCAACAGGAGTATCACATGCCCCAAAACAATCCCCAAACCAAATAAGAAACTCAGCTTTAGTATTTTCTTGAAGATAATCAACAACAGAAGTTGCATATGGTTTAAGTCCGTCTGGAAACTGAAGTAATACTAATTTTGCTTTGTTTTTCTTTATTTTATCAACGACATTATCTAATTCTAAATTATATTTTTCTTCTATTTCTGCAAGTGTTTTCTTTTCCATAAAATAAGAATATTTGAAGCATTTTTATAATTTTCTGGTAGTGGGAAACCTTTAAATACCCTCCACAACTCTATTATTTTGTCTCACTTCGGTGGGGCATCGGAAGGATGAGGCTTCGGTTTTGTCCTTCCACCTTATATTCATTTGGCTTCGGTCAAGTGATACGGGAGTTAGACTTCGGTTTTTCTCCCACTTATATTCTCTTGAAATTCAAAAGCTTTTTAATCTAATTATTTCTATCTTTTCTATGAAAACTCAAATAAAAGAATCTAATATCAGACAACCAATTGTAACTGTATGTGGACATGTTGATCATGGAAAAACATCTATTCTCGACTGTCTTAGAAATAGCTGTGTCCAAGAAGGTGAAAAAGGAGGAATAACTCAAAAGATTTCCTTTACTTCATATCCTATAAGCCAAATGAGAACTGCCTGTCCTTTAATTGATAGTTCTGGAATAAAATTAAACATTCCTGGATTCTTATTAATAGATACTCCTGGACATGCTGCTTTTACAAATTTAAGAAAACGTGGTGGAAGTTTAGCAGACTTAGCAATCTTAGTAATTGATATAAACGAAGGCATAAAACCTCAAACAGCAGAAGTAATTCAAATTCTAAAACTTCATCAAACCCCTTTTATAATTGCTTTAAACAAGATAGATAATATATCTGGATGGAGAAAACAAGATGAAGATTTAAAGAAAAATATTGAATCTCAATCTCAAAATGTTAAACAAACTTTCGATGAAAGATATATGTCTTTAATAGGTTCTTTACATAGTCATGGATTTGAGTCAGATTTGTTTTACAATATACAAGATTTCACAAAGAAAATAGCATTAGTTCCTTGTTCTGCAAAAACACATGAAGGAATACCCGAATTAATAATGATGTTGTGTGGTTTAAGTCAAAAATATTTATCAGATAAACTAATTTTAAACAAAGAAGCAAAAGGAGTTATGTTAGAAATTAAAAAAGAAAAATCAACTAATTATATTGAATCAATTTTATATGATGGAGAATTATCTAAAAAAGATGAAATAGCTATTGCAAATCTTGAGGGAGAACCTATTATTACTAAAATTAGGATCCTTGAGGAAATAGAACCTTTATCTTCTAAGTTTAAACCAAAAGATAAAGTTCAAGCTTCAACAGGTTTGAGAATGCAGCTTATTGAAAAAATAGAAATTCTTCCTGGCATGCCTTTTGTAATCTATAAAGGAAATAAAGAAAAAATAAAAAAAATCCTTAAAAAAGAAATTTCAGAAAGCATTAAAACAGATAAACAAGGAATAATAGCTAAAGCAGATTCATTAGGTAGTTTAGAAGCTCTTTTAGCTTTGTTAAAACAAGAAAAGATTCCTGTTGTAAAAGCAGGAATAGGAAATGTAAATAAAGCAGATATAATTTCTGCAAAGGCAAATTTAGAAATAAATGAATTAGATGCAGCAATTGTAGGTTTTAATGTTTCAATTGATGAAGAAGCAAAGGAAATTATAAATGAAAAAATAAAGATTTTAACAGACGATGTTATTTACAAATTAATTGAAAACATAACAGAATTTAGAACTGAAAAGCAAAAAGAAATTGAAAAAAAGAGATTAATGGGCTTGACAACCATTTGTAAATTAAAAATCTTGCATCAATATGTTTTTAGAAATACAAAGCCAGCAATCTTTGGTGTGAAAGTAGAAGCTGGAAAATTAATCTCTGGATTAAGTTTAATAAATGAAAAAAATGAAAAAGTTGCAAGAGTAAAAAATATTCAATCTGAAAATAAATCAGTCCAAAAAGCAAAAGAAGGCATGGAAGTTGCAATTTCACTTCCAGGAATAAATTATGAAAGGCAAATAAAAGATAAAAATATACTTTACTCAGAACTTGGAGAATCTCAATTTAAAAATTTCAAAAAAAACAAGGATTTGCTTTCTCCAAATGAAATTAAAATATTGCAGGAAATCGCAGAACTTAAGAGAGAAACTAAAAGTGATTGGGGAATGTGATAAACTATAATAATTCTTAAAAAGGATTAATTGCTCGAGAATGTATGCTTGATGATAAAATAACAATATATATTGAAGAAAAAAGCAACCTTGCACTTACTCCTCTCTACTACGACCCTCAAACATGCAGAGGCGTTGTTGGCCAGAAAAAGAATTATGGGCCAACAACAGTAGAAATGAAAAAACAATTCAATGAAGATTTAGAAAAAAATCCTCAAATATACAAACCAATAAAAGTGAAAAAAAGTGATTTTGAAGAACTTTACAAAGCTGCATCTAAAAGAGATGGAAAATTAGTGGAAAAAATTATTAGTGAAAAATTTACTCTTAATAGTTCTTCCTAAAGCAATTTCTCGCGAAGCGAGCAAATCTTTAAAAACCTCCAGAAATATCCATATAACATGTTTAAAATAAATATAGCAGAAAAATCAGGAAAGACTTATAAGATAGAATCTGAGGCAGAAACTTTAGTAGAAAAAGCTCTTCACGACAAAGTTCAAGGTAAAGAAATCTCCCCTGACTTAGAGGGTTATGAATTTGAAATTACAGGTGCAAGTGATAAATCAGGTTTTACTGCAATGAAAGATGTTGAAGGTTTTAATAAAAAGAAAGTATTATTAACTTATGGTAAAGCAATGAAAAAAAGACCAAGAAGAGAAGGAAAAAGAAAATTAACTACTCCAACTCCAAAGGGTTTGAGATTAAGAAAAACAGTGAGAGGAAAGATTATATCGTCTGAAATAATTCAAATTAATTTAAAGATTTTAAAAGAAGGAAATAAAAAACTTTCAGAAGTTTTTCCAGAACAAAACAAACCAAAAGAAACAGAACAAAACCCCGAAGAAAAACCTGCTGAAGCGCCAACAAAACAACCTATTCAAGAATCAAAACCAGAAGCTCCTGTTACAGAGGCTCCAAAAGAGGAACCAAAACAAGAAGAAGCTCCAAAAGAGGAAATTAAACCTGAGGAAAAGAAAAATGAGTGAACCAGAAAAAGAAAAAGACGAACATGACAAAGAACCAAAAGATTTGGTAGATTTAGCGAAAAAAATGCATGAAGGTTTTTATAAAGGTGAAATTAATTCAGATCCAGATTATAAATCTCCACGTGAACATCTTAGAGATTATCAAGAAAATAATTAATAACCAAAACCTTTTTTAACAACTTACTTCTAAATTTTATATGACAAAAGAATTACCAGAACTTAATATAGGAGTTGTTGGTCACATAGACCACGGAAAAACAACTTTACTTAGCCAACTTACTGGAAAGTTTACAGACACACATTCTGAAGAATTAAAACGAGGCATTACAATTAAATTAGGTTATGCAGACACGATAATCTACAAAGATGGAGATAAATACAATACAAAAAAAGGAACTGCTCAAAGATATGTTAGTTTTATAGATGTGCCTGGACATGAGATGCTTATGGCAACAATGCTTTCTGGAGCTGCAATAATTGATGCTGCTATTTTAGTTGTTGCTGCAAATGAAGGAATAAAACCTCAAACAAAAGAGCACTTCATGGCATTACAAGCAAAAAAAATAAACAATATCATAATAATTCAAAATAAAATTGATTTAGTTAGTAAAGAACAAGCTTTGGAAAATTACAAGAAAATAAAAGAATTTCTTAAAGGAAGTTTATCTGAAAATGCTGTAATTATTCCTGTTTCTGCTCAACAAGGAATAAACATTGATAAAATATTAGAAGAACTTTGTAAATTAGAAATTCCAAAAAGAGATGAAACAAGCGAACCTATTTTTTTAGTTGCAAGAAGTTTTGACATTAATAAGCCAGGAACTATAATCTCAAATTTAAAAGGGGGGGTATTAGGAGGAATTCTCAAAAAAGGTAAATTAAAAGTTGGAGATGAAATAGAAATCAAACCAGGATTAAATATTAAAAAAGCAAACCAGCAAACATATGAAACTTTAACAACAAAAATTCTTTCATTATATAAAGGAAGCGATTCTGTAAAAGAAGTTTCACCTGGAATAAGTATCTCAATTGAAACAGAACTTGACTCATTTCTAACAAAAACAGATTCATTAACAGGTTGCCTTGTATCTACAAAAGGAAAACTCCCAGAAATTAGTCATAACTTGAAAATAAAATCAAATTTATTTAAAGAGGTTTTAGGTACAGCAGAATCTCAAAAAGTTGAACCTCTAAAAACAAAAGAAATGTTAATGCTAAGCGTGAACACAACAATCACAGTCGGAACAGTTGAAAAAGTAAGCGACAATGAATTAGAATTATCTTTAAATATTCCAATTATTGCATTAAAAAAAGATAACGTAGGTATTGCAAGAAATATCAATAGACATTGGAGATTAATTGGTTTTGGAGAAATCTTGTAGTCATCTTTATAAACTAATTTCCATCTAATATAATATGAAAAAAGTATTGGTATTTATGATATTTGCAGTATCTTTATCTTTAATTCTTTTCCTACCAATAGTTAATGCACAAGAAACTGAAAATCCAGGTATAACTCCTGATTCACCCCTTTGGGGAATAGATAAAGCTTTTGAACAACTTTCACTTTTTCTGGCAACAAGCCCTGAAGCAAAATCAATAAAAGGATTAGAGATTGCTAGTGAAAGACTTGCAGAAATTAAAGTAATGATAGAAGAAGAAAAATTAAAAGCAGCAGGAAAGGCTCAAGAAGCTCATGGAAAAATCTTAATAAAAGTAGAAAAGAATATTGATAAAATAGAAGAAGATGATTCATTAGAGGAAATAGAAAAAATAATTGAAATTGAAAAAGAATTAGGAGAACACAATGAAGAGGTTGAACAAGTCTTTGGAGAATTAAAGATAAAAATTAAGATAGAGGGAGAATTAACTCAAGAACAAAAAGATTTAATTGATTCTATTTTAGAAAGTTTACAAGGACAAACAGGAGAGGTTGAAATAGAAATTAAAAACAAAAAAGATGAAACTAAAATAGAAATTAAGATAGAAACAGGAAAAAGCGATGAGGAAATTGAAATTGAAATTGAAAAACTTGAGGTTGGTGCAGGAATGCATACAAAAGTAAAAGCAGAGATTGTTGGTGACCAGTCTGAGGTTAAAATTGAAAAGGAATTTTCTACAACAACTACTGATAGAGCTGCAATTATACAAGAAATAATAAATAACTTTACTTTAGACAGAGAACTTGCTGATATTGCATTGAAGATTGAAACAGAAGATGATGAAGATGAAGAATTAGAAGAACAGTTTAAAGTTGATATAAAGGTTAAAGACGGAATTGCAAAGGTTAGAGTTAAATTAAAATTTGTCTTAAATACAACAGACAGAGAAGAAATCTTAAATGCTATTGTTGAAAAATCTCAATTAACAACAGCACAGATTGAAAATGTAGTGAAATTTAAAAATAAAGACGAGGAAGATGAAGAAGACGAGGAAGATGAAGAATTAGAAATAGAGGTTGAAATAGAAGATGAAGTTGCAAAGGTAGAAGTAGAACTTGGTGAAGAAGAATTTGAATTCACTTTAGAAACTACTGATAGAGAAACAATTATTTCTGAAATAATTGAAAGAACAGGTTTAACAAAAGAACAAATAGAAAATGTTATTGAGTTTGATATTGAAGGTGAAGAAGATGGAGAAGATGAAGACGAAGATGATGATGAGGAAGAAGTAGAAGAAGAAAATAATGAATCAGTCAATGAAGAAAATAATGAATCTGCTGAATAAGTACTATTTCTTAGAGCACAAGGTTCATTTTTGAGAAAATTATAAAGTAATCTTTATAAATGTCTTTTTCTTAAACAAAATATGAAAAAACACCTAGTGATATTGACAACGATTATTTTATTAATAATATCATTTACATTCGTTTCTGCGGCCATTGCACCCCTCACAATATATAAAACAAAAGCAAATTATAATAATTTAGTTCCAGTTGAATTATCCAAAGATAAATCAACTCTTGCTAGTTTCCCTGGAATAGGTGATGTATATTATAATGGAGAATTAGCATATCCTACAGAATTAAATCAAGGATATTTATTAGATAATAGAGGTGTTGGACCATATTCCGCATTTTTAGATATTACTTACGAAGAATATTCTCAACTTGAACAAAACCCTTCTATTACAGAATTGTTTAATAGCATATTAGATAATGATCCTTTTATTGAGATGTATGATTGTACTCAAGCAGATACTCATAGGGAAAAAGACAAAATTAATCAACTTATAGATGAAGGAAAATTGGAGGAAGAATGTGAATTAATAATAGAAACAGAAAAAGAAGAAACTCCAGAGTGGGTCCAAGACCAAATTGATAAAGGCACAATAGGAATTAAAGCTCAGAAAAGAGTTTTAACACAAACTCGGATTCAAGAGATAAAAAAAGTTCAAAACAGAATAAGGGCTTTTAATGGAACAGGAGAATGCCCTAATGAATGTACTTGTACTGGTTCTACAACAAAATGTGGGTTAAAAGGTGAAAGAACAATGACTATCACAGCAGGAAATTCTGGAAACACAATTGTTCAAGTTAAAGGAGTAAATGCTTCAACAAGTGTAACTTTATACAAATCAGAAGAAAAACTTTATGGTGTTTTTAATGGAGAAACAAAAAGAGTTATGACTCCAGAACAAGTTCAAGAAAAAATAAAAGCAAAAACAAATGCTAAATTAGATGAGCAAGAAATAACATTAGATGAAGATGGTAAATATAGAGTTAAAACTAAAAAACAATCTAGATTATTTTTTATGTTTAAAGTAAAAGAAAGGGTAAATGCAGAAGTAGATCCTGAAACAGGAGAAGTTCTTAAATTAAGAAATTCTTGGTGGGGATTCTTAGCTAAAGACATAAAAGAAGATTTTTTAGTTGGCGCAAGTTGCGGAACAGTTAACCCAGATAATGTAGACGAATGTTGTGTAAACAAAGGTTATGATGTTTGGAATGAAGAAGCACTTGAGTGTGTTTTTAGTGAATAATAACTACTATTTCTTAAAGCATACAAAACTTTAAATATTATTGAAAATCTGGACATCTATGAAACAAATCCTCCAATATTACTTTAATATAACTTATTTTAAAGGACATATGGCTCTCCAAATTAAATGCATTGAACCTATTAAAAAACAGCCTGAACCTATATATGGTGAACATGGTGTTCCTGATTTTAAGATATTAGATAAAAAGCCAGAAGAGAGAATTAAAGAAATTTTAAATATAGAAAAAAGATTATCAGAAGGACAAAGATACCTTATGAGTATAAAAGATGGAGGGTTATTTACAAAGATTGTTCCTAAAAAAACCATTAGCAGATTATGCAATATGTTAAATAAAAAACAAAAAAACATAACTTTCAAATTAGCAACATAATCTTATTATTTCAACTTATAAAATTCAGTATTTACCTTTGCAGTCCTATCTATTTTATCCATAATATATGCAGAAGCTAAAATTAAATCATACTTTTCAGAATATTTTGTTTCTAATTCAGGAATAATGGTTTTCCAATCTTCTGGATGAATCTTAATCTCTTGTTTTAATCCCCACTCTTTTCCAATATTGGGATATCCTAATTCAATTTCATTAAACATAAAATTACCCAAGTGTTCAAACCTTTCTAAAATATTTTCAAGATTAACTTCCTCCTCTCTAAGCACAATCATAAAAAAGAGTAAAAAAGATTATTTATAATAATTTGTATACTAAATCTATAACAATATTTATAACCGCTCTTTCTTTTTTAACTGCCTATGGCAATGTATTCCCATTCTAAATTAAGCACATTTGAACAATGTCCATTAAAATATAAATACAGATATATTGAAAAAAAGAAACCTGATATTAAAAAAACAATTGAAGCGCATTTAGGAAGTGTTGTTCATAACACATTAGAATGGGTTTATCGACAAGTAAAACAAAATAATTCTCAAACAATAGAATCAATTATAAAATATTATTCTAGTAATTGGCAAGAAAATTATGCAGAGGACATCTTAATTGTAAAATCGCATTTAACAGAGAAAGATTATTTTAACATGGGAGTTGAATTTTTAGTTAGTTATTATAATAAGCACCACCCATTTAAAGATGGAACATTAGAATGTGAGAAAAAAATTTGGATAAATCTTGACGAACAAGGAGAATATAAAATATTAGGATTTATAGATAGATTAGTTTATAATTTTGAAACAAAAGAATATGAAGTTCATGATTATAAAACAGCAAACTCTCTTCCTACTCAAGATAAAATAGATACTGACAGGCAACTTGCATTATATTCTATAGCTATTAAAGAATTATTTGGACATGACAAAGAAGTTGTTTTAGTTTGGCATTATTTAGCCCATAATAAAAAAATTGAATCAAGAAGAACAAATGAACAATTACAACAACTCAAAAAAGATATTTTAATATTAATAGATGAAATAGAATCAACTCAAACTTTTCCTCATAATAAATCTATTTTATGTAATTGGTGTGAATTTAGACCTAGTTGTGAGGCTTGGAAAAAAGAAGAACAAAAACCTCTTGACATCTAAGATGATTAAATAATTCTTAAAAAGTTTTGAAAACCTAAAAAAACATATTAGATTACATATAAACTTTTAAACTAATTTATCATAATTTTTAAATGTCAATTTTACCAGATTATGTTGGGCCAAGTGCTTTTGGAATTAAAATGCCAGTAATTCAGCCAGGAGACAATATAGTTGAAATGGTTTATGATTCTTTATTAAAATGCAGAAATGATGATTTATTGGAAGACAATTCAATAGTTTGTATTACAGAATCTGTTGTGGCAAGAGCTCAAAAAAATTATGTAACTTTAAAAGATATTTCTCAAGACGTTAAAACAAAATTAAGTTTAAAGGAAAATTCCAAAATAGGAGTTTTGTTTCCTATTGCAAGCAGAAATAGATTTTCTTCTATTTTAAAAGGAATTGCTAAAGCAGTCCCAAATGGAGAAGTATATGTTCAATTTCCAGAAAAAACAGACGAAGTTGGAAATGAATTAATTGACCATCCTGCAACAGGAATGAATTATATTAAATTTTATAAAGAGATTATCAAAGAACAAGGAGCAAAACCCCACATTATAAGAAGCGACTCTCATAGTGGACTATACCATAACAATATTGAAGGGATTATAATTTCATCAATTCATAGCAGAGAAGAAGATTTAAGAATAATTAGTGAATATATTGAAAATTGTTTGACTTTACAAGATTTATGCAATAAACAGCAAGATGGAAGAGGATGGTCTGAATGGGGATTATTAGGAAGTAATTTATCTTCAGAGGGAATATTAAAATTAGCTCCAAGAGATTCTGATAAAATCACAAGGCAAATTCAGAAAAAAGTTAGAAATGGTTTAGGAAGAAATGTAGAAGTTCTTGTTTATGGGGATGGAGCATATAAAGACCCAAGCACAGGAATCTATGAATTAGCAGACCCTGTTGTTGCATTTGGTTATACTCCTAACTTAGAAAATCCAAGAAAAGGAGTTAAATATAAATTTTTAGCAGATAAAGGAATTAGCCAAGGAAAAAGTAAAGAAGAAATAGAAAAAATGATTAAAGAAGAGGGTAAAAAAGCACATGAAATTCAAAGTAAATCTATGGAGGGAACAACCCCAAGACCTTTAAAAGATCTCGCAGGAAGTCTTGCAGATTTAGTCTCTGGTTCTGCAGATGCTGGAACCCCTTTAGTTATAATAAAGGGATTGTTGAATAATTAATTCTTGGAGGGTTTATTGGGGTTAGAAAAGAACAATCACTGCTTATCTTTATGATAAAATTCAAGGATTATTATTTTATCTTTGTTTTTCATATAAGAATAAGCAAGTCTAAAAGGTTTAATATATAATTCACGAGTGCCTTTCCGATCATGCATCATTGGTTTACCTATTTCTGGATTGGCTTTTATTTTTTGTATCTGTTTTATAATTTTTTCTTTTAGTAAGTTATCTTTGAGTTTAGAAAATGAGGTTTGAAATTTTGGATTAAAAGCCAATTTCACCATTTTTTCATTTCTTCAATGAAATCATCAAAATCCATCTGTTTAAACTCTCCTCTTTCATAGCTTTTCCATGCTTCTTCAGTTCTTTTAGCAAATTCCAAATCTTCTTCTAGATTTTTACTAAAATCATCTACTTTCTTAAGAATTATTTGATCTTTATTTTGCATTACAACTAATTTATCTCCTTCTATTAAATTTTTCCTCATTTCTTGAGGAATTACTACTTGACCCTTAGAACTTATTTTAGTTATACTGATATTTTCCATAGTAAGATTAGTCTTACATCCTATTTAAATGTTTTGATTATTCTCCCCTTCTAAAGGCCTTATGAAGGGTTAAACCCATCACAATAAATCTTAAAAACCCTTATTATATTGAAGGATTATGGTAAATGTTATAGAAAAGACACAAGAAGAAACAGATGGAGAAGAAAAGTATAATAAATTAGAGGGAATAACTAAAAAGGTAATAAAAGGAAGTACAATTACTCATTTCTTAAAACCAATATTTTTTCCAATCTATAAAGGTGAAAAGGCTCTTGCATTGGTGCATGTAAGTAAAAATTATATCTCACTAGATAATCAAGAGAGTTATGATGAAATAGTTTCTTTAGCAG
>Ga0222685_1000011_pt1 | contig 43227 bp, 72 predicted proteins | sample AntAcemetage1077_FD_179836 | JGI IMG/M metagenome (GOLD analysis project Ga0222685, IMG submission 179836) | Saline water microbial communities from Ace Lake, Antarctica - #1077 | ecosystem: Environmental > Aquatic > Non-marine Saline and Alkaline > Saline | place: Antarctica: Ace Lake...
CCATTGAATTGGGTGACAGAGCATCCACCAGAGGTAGTACCACTCTTTGTTAGGTTTATGTGTAAAGCATGAGCATAACCACTGGAACACGTCTGTGAGTTTGTAACCGTTATCTCTGTGGCATCATCAGCTGTTGCACCAGTCAGGGTACTGGTAATAGTCAGTATTGTGGATGCAACTCCTACAAGTGTTAGTTTGGCATCACCAACATTAAACTCAGCATAGACACCAGCAGCACCTAGGAATATCTTGAGGTCAATGTCGGTGGTACCATTACCAATGTTTATGGCTCCTGTGTCATTGGTGGCTGGTACTAGCAACAGTAAGGCACCAGTCCAATCAATGACTATATCAGCACCATCACCAAAGATTAGATAATCAGTATCACCAATGTACAGGTCAACACCTTCCAATGTCACCTTATCAGAACCAAGGTCAAATCGTACATAGTTAGAAGTTGTACCACCAAACCACAAGAAGTCTATGCCTTTGGTTCCGTTACCAATTTGGAATATACCAGTATCATCTGTAAGTGGTAACCAAAGTAGTTTGGCAGCATCCCAATAAACCTCAACATCATCAGCACTACCAAATGCCAGGATAACATTATCATCCAATTCCAATGCACTATCAGATGGGTCCCAAGTCATTACCCTCCCAGCAGTATTGGTATAGTAGATAATGTCCTGCCCTGCTCCATCCACACCGACTGTCCAATCACCTGAATCATGGGTGATGTCGGCATCCACTATTGTCTCTAGCTTTAGGTTCATCTTTGCAGCGGTGATTGCATCACCAGTTGCAACCGCAGTTCCACTTCCCATTTTATTTACCTCCTTTTATCCGTATTTAATATAGCCATAGCCACCAGTACCACCATACTTACCTGTCTTGTGGGTGTAGTCACTATAACTAGCTTCACCATATTTAGCTGTACCATAGAAACCATACTCAGCACCATAAACACAGAGACCATATTGACCACCACCAAATATGATAGGTACAAATACCACCCTACCTATCTCATCAATACCAACATCAAAGGTTGTGCCATCACCACCATATATACCTATTGGTAATATGCTTAATGTCCTTTTAATATCATCCGTTAGCATATCCCAGGTTATGGAACCAGCAGGGATATGCAATCTTCTCTGTTGGAGGTCAAGATATTGTCTCTGTCTCCAAGCATCTATATCAGATGGCCTACCCGTTTTCTCACGTCCCATTATATACCTCTACACTCAGGAGCATTGGTCTGAGCCATTCTCCATCTTCCCTCGAAACAAACCATTTTGTTATTACCAACACATTTATAACTACCCTCAAGGCAGCCACCTTCATCCATGCACTCTGGAGAGTTCTTTAATGATAACCTCCACCTACCTTCAAAACAGATGTATTTATCATTACCCTCACACTTAGTTGAACCTTCAAGGCAACCGCTATCAGTACATTCAGGAGCATCCTTTAAGGCTAGTCTCCATCTTCCTTCAAAGCAAACGTACTTATCTCTACCTACACAGGTATAATTCCCTTCAATACATTCTGGCATTGGTGGTATTGGTTCATCTCCAGGTCCTGGTGTTACTGCTGGTGGTCTCATTATTATATCATCTATTGTAAACTCGGAAGTTAGGTCACCTAACCCTATCTGCAAGGTATAGCTACCTGGAGACCATTTATGTATTAGGCTGGTAACTCTTACCTTAGCTGAGGTTGGATATACAGTTGTTGGCATGGTAATACATAACTCATCACCATACACCCAATCACACACATGGATGTGTGGTTGTACACATAGTTCGGAACCATATATCCAAGCCATTACTCACACGCCTTTGCTTTGCAGCAGAATTCCTGACCAGGAGTAAGTCCAGTTATTTCTTTGGAAAAAGCTCCTGGACCAAATGTTCCTTCTTCATACCATTCCTCAGACAATGCACCAGATATTGCACCATAATCAAACCCGCGCTTTGTAGCTAAACCACTGGTTATCCCACCATTCATAGTAAGGGATTCTTTGGTTACATCAGTAAAAGCTAAGGTGGATACCAATAAGCTCTCGGATGAGGTATATGTTATTACAAGTTTTGGCTTATTAAGGTTATGGGATAACTTAACATGGAATTCACCATCACTTGTTGGTGGATTATTATCTACATCCCTATCCAATCTGATGCAAAATCTTGACTTTGCACCAGAACCCTTCTCAATCCTAGCTAGGCCAGAAGCATTGAGTGGTATGGATAACCATGAACCGGCAGGAGTATTTGTAGGTATGGAAACATTACCAATTATCAGAGCATAGTGGGATTTATCAAAATCAGCAGCAACTATTGGGTAATGTGGATATGTCGAAGCACCATACAGCACAGTTAACGGTACAGAAGAACCATAATCATTTCTAATAGTAGCATCAGTATATGCCTGTATCTCTGCTGCGGTGATTACAGCATCAGATGGTATAGATGAGGTATCATAAACTAGGAAAGCACGATAAAGGTGGAACCAAGTACCACTATAAGCAGTCATGATTTCACACCTTAACTCCACACCATATACAGAGCTTGCGACAGGTAGGTTCCAAATAGTATCCCATGTATGGTCTGGTGTGGATGTTCGTCTTGCTAGATAGGATTTGTAATCTATTGGTTCCTCATTATACTCAGACATTATTACCTCGCATCATATATTCCTACTCGGTCATATAGCTCCACACTACAATCGTGTGGGATTATTAGCCTACCTGATAGTTCCTCAAACATAATTCTGGTTAGTATAGCTGAGGCTCTGTTCTCGGCATCAGAAGCATTGTCTATGTCCATAGCTATGTGGTGTCTGGTTACTCTTTTATACTTGTTAATGGAGGTCTCATCCTCAGATTCAGCAGTTACCATATTAGTCCATTGTTCATCCTCACCAGGGTTAGCATATACCACAATGTGGTTAGGTATATTTATCTTCATCACCTCCACATATTCATGGAAGTAATGAGGAGAGTTATAGCAATAGTTCTCATCATTGGAATCGGAATCCTGTGGGAATCTTATCTCAAATTGTAAACTGGTTAGTGGTCTAATAAAGCATTTAGTCATAGCTATAAGACGGTATATGACCTCAGCAGGATTCTCAAATGGGCTTTGGTTCAACCAGACCCGTGGGCATAAGGTATCAATAATGCTATCATCCTGACCACTATCCAAAGCATTAAGAGTAAGTCCAATGGCAGCCATTATGTCTTTTATGGTATCATAGATGGTGTATTCCTCATCATATTGACCATCAAAATAGGGTGGGTCTCCTTTGGTTACTATATCAATTTCTCCCATGTGAGACCATGCACCTTCACAGTGGAGCATCATAAACAAATCACCTTCTCTGGACAGGAGCTGAGTCCACTTGACCCATAGCCTTGGCGTATCAGAATATTCTGGTGCACCACCAACAAAAGCTCCATAGCCTATTTCTAACCAACAGCCTCTAAGGTCTGCGATTGACCTATCATTATCATAAAGGAATATATTAGCCCAATCATTGTATGGTTCCTCATGGTGCTCTAATTGAATGAGCCTACTGGAATAATCATATGTCTCACCATCATTGCAGGTAAGGTATATACGGATATAAGGTATAACAGAGGTAGCCTGTTGGGCTGTCTTTAGACTGGAGCTAATTGTTCTCATTATCCACCACTAATCATATCACCATATTCCATCCCTGGTTGGGTAAGCTGGTCAGTACCTTTGCCAGTGGCTTTCTCAACTAGACCATATACCCTAGACTGGCAACCGCTCTTAGGATTCCCCTCATTGACACATTGCTTAATGCTCCTAGCAACAGCTCTCTTAATATCATCAATACTGGAACTTGGTGTTAATGCTTCCACAGCTAATGTCATAATTCACCTCCTATGTAGCCATTTCTTTACCAATCCTATTTAGCTGCTCAGATAAATAGGTAATCACAATGCTAGTAGCACCTGACCATAATTTAGATATTATACCGTTTTCGTGCATTTCTAGGATGGTAGTATCTGGGTCACTATTGAGTTTGGCTGTTACCTCAAACTTGTTGTTGTTTTCCCATTCTAAGGTCAACTTCAATTTATTCATTTGTAAACCTCCTTATGCTACTCCCATAACCTTGCCAATATTAGCCTTAGCAACACCTAATACCTTGGCTGGATTAGTTACCCCAGATACTTTACCAGACCAACCTTCAATCTCCCAAAAACTAAATTCCCTGAGATAGAGCTGGATACTATCACCTTTCCATATTTTAGCTTTGGTAATAGTTTGGGTGGAACCAACCGCTACTTCGGTATAATCATCTATGGTTGGACTGCCATTATCCATGATTTTATGGTATGCACCTGAATAATAAACCTCAACATTGACATTATATGCTTGTTTGTCCTCTGTCTGATTACCTCTTATCCTAACCTTATCACAACTAATTGGAGACCCTAGGATGAGTTCCAAATAATTAGCCTCATCGGGGTCCCAGTTTCTACCCCAATCCGCTGTATTACCATTATAAGCCAAAGTAGGGTCAACCCACTTATCATTGGGATCATTGTGGCTTGTTGATAAAACCCATCCCATTAGCTTATCTCCACATAGGTTGCATCTGGATTAAAGTAGAAGGTATTGGCATCATCATGTGTATGCCCAATAATCCTTACTATAAATCCCGTAGTCCCTGTTGGTGCGGTTTCTGTTATGGCTCCAGCGGTTGCAGCACTAATAAAGATTGGTGCACCAAAACCACTGAGGCTAAAACTAGCATCGGTGATAAAACCAAGGAGCAAAACAAGGATAGCACCAGCAGCAGCTATTGTATCATTGGTTACCATCATACCTAATAACCGTTTGGCTCCATGTGTATCCTCATCATCGGCTTGGCATTTCCACCATCTATGGTTGGTATCATCCAAATAGATAAGTTCACCAAAGGTAAGCTCCTCACCAGCAATCCCATCACAGGTTATACCACTATAAGTGTGGTCTACGGCTAGGGTTTCCTCTAATTTAACTGATTTACCATCAGCTAGGACTATACCAGCAGCATTAACCGCTGCCACAGCCTCAGCATTGGTATATTTGGTAGTGGATGTTACTTGTTGCCGTACATTCCTTAGCATCTCTAACCTCCCTGCCCCATATAGATTACTTCCAGTGTTGCTGTACCACCATCATTGATACAACGGAAATGTGTCAATGCTCCTGAACCCCAAATCTCAAAGGTAGTATTTTCAAGCATCTTTATACCTTTGGTAGATGTAGGAACAGTACCATCAATACACAATCTGATGTCACCACCAACTGGCTGGGCAATGGCATAGATTACATTAACACTGGTAGGTGGTATCTGTGCTGCGGTGAATCCTACTGAACTGACAAGGCTGGGAATGGTCTCCCGACCTTTAACTACATATATCATAGTCCTAATATCCTCCTCTATGAATTTTTCTTTAGCCGTTCCAGGCTTTTATCAACATATACTAATGCTCCACTCATCCTCAACACCTGAGCTTGTAGTTCAACAATATTATTGGAAGCAAGCTGGAGTTGTTTCTCTAGCTCCAGCTTATCTTCCTCTAATTGCTTGATACTCAGATGCCTCATTATGTTCCTGCATCATAAAGACGGATATAGCGGGCTACTGAGCCTACCATTAGCTTTATCCAGCCTTTCTTCGTACCACTTGTTCCAGTAGTAGCATCTTCGGCTATTTGGGAATCATCTGGTAATAGCATCAGGCCAGCCCAAGCTACATTACCACCACCAGCATCTACCTTCAGGACATAAGGTCCTTTGGTTACAGTCCCATGAAGTGCCTGCATGGCATGGAGAACATAAGCCTCAGCCACGGTTCTGGTAGAACCACTATCACTTTCCAATTTGCCTTCATAGCACCTCATTGCACTGGATAAATTACCACCAGCGGCTTTCTTTAGGACAGGGTTGGACATAATACCAACCAGTTTAGAGCCTGCTATGCCCTCAGCAAATCTTGGGCTTACCTCAAGACCAGTTATACCACCAGTACCAGTAACACTCATATTAGGTTTAATCTGCACAGCACACTGGTCACCACTGGTTTTGGTATAGTCCCTACTATTGATACGGACATTCTTCTCATCATCATCGGTATCAATATGGGTATGGCTATCTGCTGGAGATTTGGTGGAATCATCCAGTCCTGAATCAACTGCGAATTTTCCTTCATAACTCATTTATCTTGCCTCCTTTTCCTCATTTTGGTTATGCCACAATGGCCTTGTCCTCAAGGTCGTAGATTCTGCCTAAGCAGAGCTTACTACCTAGCAATGGTGCTACATAGGAGACTAACCTTATGCCCTTAGCATCATAGTTCTCCAGTTTGTCGAAAGGCTCAACCCTGTAAAGTTTGCTTCCCATCTCAGGGTCACCAAATCCAAGACAAAGGCCAGGATTACCTGCAAACACATCACCAAACTTTATCAGGAATATTGAGTATGTTTCATCACCACTTGCCCATTTGGTTCTAGGACCATTGCTTGCCTTCTGTTCCTTTACCATAAAGTCAGTCCTTATGATAGGAATTCCGTCAAAGAACATTATCCTTTTGCCCATGTCATTAAGTCCATAGCTTATCTGAGCAAAGGAACCAGCAGTTGCACTTGCTAAGGATGTAAAGCCTCTCTCTTGGTAGGCCGCATCCATCCTTCGGGCGATAACTCCTGGCATATAGATAACATCCACACCATGCTTCATGGCATCAATCTGGGTTCTAAGGTTAGCAAGGCTTAGAGTTCCATCAGTTTGGCTAATGTCCAGGTCAGTCCCAGTCTGGACATAGGCTAAGGCATGGAGTCCATCAAACTCCTTAGAACTATTATCAATGTCATCATAGATGATATCGTTACCTAATGCTATGGAAACACCTTTCTTGATTTCTAACAATGCCTGAGCCTCATAGTTATTGATGGTTCCATAGACATCCACAATGAAATTGTCCAGAAGTCTTTGGAGACCTTTCCTTTTCAGAGTGGTCTCCTGAGGGTCATATTCAATGCTGGAAGTCCATGTAAACTTATCACCAATATCCAGGTTCTGAACATCATCTTCCAAGGTTACCTTTTCTCGATTCCACTTTATGGATTTTCCTTGAGCCAGAGCCACAGGTACTCTCTCTAGCAAATTCTCCCGTTTGATAACTTCCTCAATAACACCAGGAAGCAACTGGGATTCAGTCAACCTCTCAGCTTCATCCATAGTTTTCCAATGTCCAACAACAGCTCCCATAATCTATTCCTCCTTATTTTGATTTACTTCGGGCTTCTGCTATTTCCGTTTTGGCATATTCCAATGCAGTTACAGGAGTAGCAGTACCGCCTCCACCTCCACCAACATCCAATGTAGCTGGTTTAGGTTTATTACCAACCAGCTTTAGGGCTTCCTCCAAACTATTCAGTTGGTCCTTTGTTTTACCTGCAAGAGTGCTAATATCTACGCCATAGGTGGCAACAACATTAGCCTTATGTAGGTCAAGCAGCTTTACTTCTGAGCCACTTACCGATTCCTCGGCAGTTTTTAGTTTGGCTTGAAGGTCATCTACCTGTGCTTTGGTAGCTATGCCTTCTTTGAGTTGTGCCTCAATCTGCTCTTTGGCAGACTGCATAACAAGAAGGTTATTGTGAGTTTCTTCCTTAACCCTGTTAGCCTCAGCTACCTGGGTAAGCAACTCAGCTTCCTTCTTCTCTGCACCCACCTTCACCGCTAATAGGTCTCTTTCTGGAACCATCTTTGGTTCATTTGCTGGCGGTGTTGGTGTCTGATTGGTTTCATCGGACATGATTAAACCTCCTCTTAGTTTATCCCTATTCTAACATACTAATAATCTTATGTCAAGTCAATTATGTCAAGCTAAATTATGTTAAGTCGTTATGTCAACCGAGTGTATATTTAATTGCATTGCTATGAGAACCTCTTAGCTTCCTGCACCAGCTGGTTATATATCATCTCAGCTTCTGGAGTTAGAAAGGTGGTAGTCCTACCCCAAAACATAAGTTGGGCATCTACCATTGGAACAGACATCCTTAGTTTCTTCCTGGCATTGGTAAGAGCAGATGTATACTGGGAGATTAGCTTTAGACCATTGGGTCTGGTCATGTCCTGAATCTCCACAGCTCTGGATGGGTTAATATCCCTAATCATATAATACTCATCTATTAGGGACTGTTCCTCTGGAGTAAACTGTTCCTTGATAACATTGGTTACATTCCAATATGGAGCTAGGTATTGCTTGGTAACATTTCGGTGCATAAGCCAACCTGGAGTATTATTCCTAGACATATAGGATTGCCACTCACCCTTTAGGCTGGTGGGAAGTATTCTCTCAATAGCATCCATAGTGGCAAAGTAGGTTCCCCAATCCATGTATCTTGCACCAGTCTCAGGGTCTGTCTTTTCTTGTGGAGATATATCATACCACATAGCCAACATTTCATCTAGGGTGGACATGGATAGATTCACTCCTCTTTCAGCATAGAAAGCTGAACGCTCATCTAAGGTTACAGGAACAATCTTGAATTTAGTCTTACTTTGAGGATTGGCTTCCCACTCCCCTGTGGTGTGGTCAAACTTATCACCTCTGAGTTGATGGATATAGTTAGCATTATCTTCCATTATAGACCTAACTTTGGTAACATAATCCTCAGCGGAAATGCTCCTCTCAACAAAGGCTTGTCTCTCCAATTCTCTTATAGCACTTTCAGAATCATCACCATGCTGTCTTACCATACCCCAAAACTCTGATAGGATTAGGTTAACCTCAATCTCATTACTAGGTCGTAATGGTGCAGTTGCTCTTGGAGCAATCCACCTCTTGTATTCTAATGCTTCCTCTATCTGTGCCATATCTAGTTGGGATAATCCAGGACAGACATCACCTATGGACATACCATGTTTTCTCAGGTCATCCTGCATCTCAACAGATACACCAGTCTTTTCCTCAAGGAATTTACTCCACAAATCATAGGCTGCTATTCTGTCCTCATGCCTTAGACGGTATATGCCACCATGTTCCATCAATGGAGCATATGAAGCTACTTTACCTCTAGCAGCAGCCCATAGTTCCTGTTCTTCTGTGGTGAGGTCCTCACTACGTTGCATCTTCTCCCAGATATACACACCGTTTACACCTCTCTGGATTTGGTCAACACTAGCCATATGGGAAGCTTGGGTTATTTGGAGGTACTGTCTAAAGTAATCAGGGAATAGGATGTCCTGTAATGCTTTGGCTGATTCAGAATCTGGATTGGACATAACATATATATCTAATGGTGTCCTAGCCACAACAGGGAGTAACTGACCAAACTGTGGTTGTCTGCCACCATACATGGATACTGGAATACTCCAGAATATGTTGGGGAAGAATCCTAATCTTTGGGAATAGTCCATAGTCTCAAATAGCTCAGGAAACATCCTATCATAGTATTCTGGATAGTCTCTGCGGACAAGGGTACTCATGCCACCTTTATACACCGTGCCTCTGAGGACATTGACATCTAGGGAGGTTCCTGGCATATGTATATAACCAAAATCACTGTTATCCATATACTTAGCCCAAGTGTTCATAACACCTGGATGGGTTACAAAGTTCCTTGCAAGCCAGAACCATCGCTGGGATTCATATACCCAGTATGGGAATACGTGCCTTGCAGCATCATCCAATGCGTTCATGTTGGAGTAGTCGGTAAAGTCTTGGTGGTATGAAATCATAGTCTTGTCCATAGCATCTTGCTTTATCTTCCACCACTCTTCGGAACCTTCACCAGGTAATCTGACAGGAGGTTTAGCTGGTGGCTTAACTGGAAGAGCAAACTTACCAGTTCTAACAATAACATCCCTAACCTCTTGGAGCCTCAGAGCTAGAAGTCTAGCTATATCGGCTTTATCTGACAATGCTGCTAATTTCCTGATTGCCTTGGTATCTATTCCAGCACTACCTAGCATTTCCGTAAGGAAGTCCAATTTGGCATCTGTAATTATTTCTCCTCTGGATAATGTTTGTAAGTGGACCAATGCCTCATTTATGGCATCAACATCCCCTCTAGTTAATGGTGCAGCAAGTTTGGCAGGAGGTTTAGTTGGTACAGCTGGTTTGTATATATCTAGCTTCCTCAGGTTATTAGCATATGTGGTAGCATACTCCTGCATTGCCTTCATAGCATCAGGACTGGTACCACCAGCTAATTTGATGGATTCTAAGTCCATAGCAAAGTTATCCATTTCAGCATAAGGTCTGGTTAGCATATTGTGGAATTCTGGACTAGACCTCAAGCCATATATTACCTGGTCATAGACTTGGCCTATGGCATCATCGGTAAATCCTAATGCTCCTCTGGTGGTATTAGCTCTAAGAGCCATAGCATCAGCACGGGATATGGTAAGTTCCATAAAATACGGTTTCTGCATAAGTGCTTCAGAGTTCATTAAACCAAAAGCTAGTTGGTCACCTGTGCCATAATGCAATGCGGCCACATCGGCTGGAGTTAGTCCTCTAACTGAGGCATTTATGGTTGGTTTAGGAATGTTCCTTGGTGTTATTATGCTATCTGTTCCCTCAGCTATCATCCTTTGTTGGGCAAATAGTTTAGGGTCAATGGTATTAAAGTATTCCATCCAGATAGCATTTCTTTCAGCCACAAACTTCTCGGTTCCAGGACCAACACCCTCAGCTATCAGCTCCTGGCTCCTAGTCATAGCCAAGCGTCTGGTATCCTGTATAGCCTTTATTCTACCCATATATGTGGTAAGGCTCTTGTTAACCTCATCAATTTGGGCTGGTGTCAACACACCCTTCATGTTCTTCTTTATGTGGCTTAACAACCTATTAGCCTGTATCTCACCCTCATCAAGGAATGGAGCAATGCTTTTATACCCAGCATTGTTCATTTCTATCCTTGCTGCTTTGGATGGTAGTCTTGATGCTTTGGCTTGGAGACCCACAAATAGCTTTTGGATGGTTTCTGGTGTCATACTGGAAACTGCTTCAAGACCATGAACATAACCAATAAGCTCATCCATAGTATCAATCTTTTTGGCACCTTTCAGCAAATCATCGGTAAGGTTCTTGAGGAATACCCTACTACCCTCTGGAGAATCAATTAACTTAGTAGCCATCATGTCCTTAGCCTCACCAGCTATCAAAGGAATGTTATCCCAATTATCAGTCTCAATACGGCTAAGGATGAAATCTCTGGTATTACTAAGCTCAGGGTATTTTAGACTAGCTTCATAACCTTCGGCTAGGGAGGTATTCCTTGTGGAAAACTCTTTAGGTGTGTTTTCTGTTTTTGTGGGACCAAGCAAGGAATTATCATCACATCGTTGGAGAAATGCTTTCTGTGATTTCCTAGGCTGACCTATAACGGTTGGTGGTTTTGGAGGCTTTGCTCCTCTGATACCTACCATTGCATCAGGAGCCATATCATCAAGGTTATCAAAGAATTTCTTAGCAACATACCCAGACCTTTGCATACCACCAGACCATTGTGAAGCTCGGATTGGAAAGTACATTGCTTCATGGACTGCTCTGCCTTTGCCACCTGGTAGCCAACCAAGGAGTAATAGTTTCTCTAATGCTGGTTTACCAACTTCCTCCCCAACTTCCTTTAACAAGGCAGCCTCGGATAGTTCACCAACACCAGTAGCAGCCCCAGGTTTTAACAACCTCTTCTTTAATATGTTTGTGTAGGACATCTTGGCTAATCCTGCACCTTTGATAACATCCTTATCAAACATCAACCCTATTGCAAGGTTCTCAAGTCTAGCAGGTGCGTTCTTACCATAGATTCCTCCACCCCTACCAAATACTGTCCTGAATACTTCTTCAAACCAGTTCCAAGGAGCATAGGAACCAGTTATAAGGTATGCTCTGGCAAATGGCATAACTACCTTCTTGTCTATGAAACCTCTCCATATTTGGGTCTCAAGTGGGTCAAGGACATCGTGCATTATGCCAGCAACATAACCTTGGTGCATCCTCTTGAGGAATATCTTTTCAGTGGCTTCTGCCCAAATCACCTTCTCAGCCTTGGTAGAAGCAACTTTGATGGATTCACTTATTGGTAACCGTGCTGTCTTTAGGGCATCATCAATGGTATTCTTATATATATCCCTAATTAGTTTCTTTACAATCTTCATGTTTGCAGGTGAGTCAGCTACCTCAAGGGTCCCTTGAAGGATTCTCTTAGCAGCATCATCAAGGTTATTAACCCAAAACTTACTACCTTTAATCTTTGTGTGTTCAAGTATGCTTTCTAGTGTCTCTACCATACCAGGAGTAATGTCATCAATACCTAGCTTTGAGCCAACCTTAGTTCCCCATTCTAATAGTCCATCATGGGTCATTGGAGTTCTTTTGGTAAAAGCCCAACCAAGTTTGGTAAGGTCACTGACTTCATTTGGGTGTGTAATGGCACGGTTTATACCTTGCTCATTCAGTTTAACAAAGTCATCTGGAGTTATCTGCTTAAATGTTTTCCCTAAACCAGAAGCAGACTTACCTTGGACTGCTACTATGGTATCACTAACCTCTGCACCAGCTAAACCAGCCCTTTGTCCTGTGGTTTTGGGGAGTTTCATTAGCTTGGATTTAAGCAATGTAAATGGTGCTTCGGAGACTGTTATAAACCCACGCTCAAAGGAACCTAAGCCACCCATTATCCTGCCTATAACAGGAATACCTTTGGTTGCCTTAGCAGCCTTTATCAAGAAACCAAACCCAAGATATGACACAGGGTCAGTAATTACTTCAATACCCATCTTTGCCCAATTATTGAGTTCCCAATCTTGCCATGCTTTACCGTGAGCAGTCCAATAGTCCATACCAGCTTCCCTGTTTGCCTCATATAAGGTATCCAGTTCATCAAGTAATGATTCTTCCTCTGGTGTTGGTGTGGCTCCAGGAAGTGTAATAGGGAATCTGGATATATTTCCCAAACGGTGTGAGAATCTGGTAATGATAGCTGACCTTGGATAGTCCCAATGTGTCCAGTATGGTTGCATGGTATCTAATACGGCTAATACTGGTTGGGAAGCTATAAATTTAATCCTTTCACCAACAGTCATTTCAGGCATTTCTGGAGTCTCTAACCCAGCCTTATACCGTGCTGTCTGTTCCCTACCAGCCTCATATTCCTCAACCATCTGTATCCAAGGACTAACAGAGCTATCTATGTCAGCTAATTCCTCATCACTAAGACCTCTTTCCTCCTTGAGGTGGTCTAACAATCCCCCTTCTGTTAACCCAGCAGGAAGCTTTACTGGAGGAACCTCTTTCTTGAGCCACTTGGTCATTTCTTCCACAGTTGTTATATGGATACCTTTGAATCTTGGCCTTGTTTCCAATGGTTCTGTAAGGAATCCCTCAGCTATCATCATTTCCTTAGCATCTGGGGTGGGCTTTGTTGGTTCAGCCACAGCAAGTATTGTATCCACATATTCCTTTGCTCTGGACAAATCTGTAACTGATGTTCCTGCTTCTGGAGGATGCTTCTCAATGTAATCCTCAAAGCTGGTAATGCCAGCCTTATTGAAGTCGTCAGCACCACCAGAGTAAAGTACAGAAAACCATGCAGCACGGTTGTAGTCAGTTAGGGCAGCAGACTCCTCTTGTAGCTTCTCCTCAATGGGTTTCTCAGCCCAAAGCTCTGGAGTAAATGCGGTAGGTGGAGCCACACCTCTAGCTGCACTAACCATCTTGGTAGCAACAGCAGCACCAGAAGTTCTTACACCATGTTGGAGAACCTTTTGCCACCAAGGTACTGGCTCCTCAGCTTTCTTTCTTGTGGTTGATACCTCTGATTCGATAAATGTCAACCTATCAATGCTTCCTTGAAGCTGTTCATTCCATTTCTTTAGTTCATTAGCAAAACCATTAGGCATTGGTCACCTCCAAATATCTAAGTACCTGTCTTTTGCTTTTGTGCATTGTCCTTGCTATTTCAGCAGTACCAAGTCCAGAGTTTGACAACTTCATAGCCTTATCCACCCTACCTTGGGACATATACTGTTTATGGTCTATTCCTAATAGGCATTTAGGTTCAGGACAATTCAGACACAGGGATATAGCCTCTTCGGATAGGGCATCGGTTATCCCACAACTTTGCATTACCTCACAAACATCTCTCATTACATTCCTTCAAGTGTTGGTGATGGAGCTTCTCCTTCTTCTCTTGGTGCTGCTCCTCTAACTTCTTTAGTTCTTGGAAGAGCTGGTGAACTTGGCTGTTCAGCTCCTAATTGAGCTTCCAACGCATCAGCAGCCTTGGTGTATAAGGCAGAGGTAGTAGTATCACCAGCCTCTTTAGCATCCCTAGCCATACCTCGGTAAACATCTATCATGGCTAAGGCTTGAGCTATTGGATTCATCATAGCCTCATCAGTGTTAACCCTACCTTGTACCCTCAATGGGTCTTTAATCTCAGGGAATAGTAAATCAGTTGTGGTGGCAAAGTCAAGTTTGAAGGTTGGGTCTAACATCCTAGCTATTGTAGCTCTCTGGACAAGACTACCAGGAATATTGATGTTGTATTCCACAACAAACTCAGCATCAGGTGGGATATTCTTTGGCATCTTGAATTTATATGGTGTTAGGTGACGTTCTTGCATTTCATGGAACCAGTAGTTATTTATATCACCTATCAATCCAGTCATTGCCTCAGCATAGGGAGCAAGGACATTCATAGCAGCAGAAGCAATTTGGGACATCATATAACCTGATGTGGTTTGCTGTACGTTACCAAATATAGCCCAAGGGAATAAACCCCTCTGGATTCTATTGGCATAATCAAATAATATGGTTCTTATCTCTACTGGTATTGGAACAGTAGGCAAAGGATTAACATTGTCCTCTGGACTACCACGGAATATTGCACCACGCTTAAAGATAGTTTCTGGTGTCAATATACCCTTATCCCCACGGGATTGTTCAAACCATCTTGGATTGGCTGAGTCTCTTACCAACTGCTGGACATATGATAACATTTTGTTCTGGTTCTCATATTCCACAGCATCCACAGCAATTATAGACTCACCGTAGCTTTTCTGCCAGTCCTTGCCAGATTTGATTATGCCCATATCTGGAAGTCCAGCAACAGGGGATACAAATATTGGTATATCCTTGGAAGCCTGTTCAGTCAGGTCTAGTTTGGTCATTGGTCTAACAAGGTTATTACCAAGAACAATACCATTAGCTGGGTCACCATCATCATCCATTACGAAATAATTGTATAGGATGGTATCAGCATTGAATGGTCTCTCAAGTTTCCAATTATTCAACCTTGCTTTTCGGTTAGCTGCTCTTGGTGTCAGTGGATAAATATGAGCACAACGGAGTAAGCCATCACTAGAGAATTCAGGGAATACCTCCATTGGATTCCAAACCTCAGCTATCAATTTATCTGGAGTGGCTAGGGTAAATACAGAATACCATCCAGTAGCCAGCATAAAGCTCACCATCTCCCTAAGCCAAGATTGTTTACCTAACTTTCTGTGATTCTTCTCCAATCTTATCCAGTGATTGGTCATGTAATGTTCCAATAGGCTGGTATCTATTATCTCAGGACGTTCCAGCATTTCAGTGGGCATTTTATGGGATATAATACTGGATGTTAATAGATGGAGAGCCATTCTAAATCCTGTTCCAGGGTCATTGGAGATAACACTCTCCATATCCTCTTGAGCAAGGTCATTGGTCAATAGCAATATATCATACCAGTCTTTGAACTGTTTGTTCCTTACTGACCAAAAATCCTTCAATTCGGTACATTGGGTAATTACGTCTCTTGCTGTCAACTCAGTCATATTAACCTCCCTACATATATTATTATTCCTATTATTGTAAAAATGGCAGCAGTACCACCAGCAATATAATAGTGGTATTCCTTCTCCAATGGATTCTCATATTCTAATGGCATTGGTAGTTTCCTCCAAAACCAAATGGCTTGGCCAAATCCTATAACAAAAGCGTGCCATTCTTTCCATGTTAGTTTCATGTTACCATTTATAACCTGAGGTGCCAACGAACCCACGACTTGTTGGTCTACTACCTCTGCATACTAGACCAATAGCTACCGCATCATGGATGTCATCGGCACCTACCGACAAAACTTTATCTCCTGCTATGCGTATATTCCTACATTCAGATAGGAAGTCTATGTCATGTACTGTCATGGTATTAAGCATCCTAGCAGTTGTGCTAAACATGAAATCTTTAGTTTTAGGTGTAGTTAGCCATCCTAATTCACTGGATTCTCTGCCACTGACCACATCCCTTCGGAAGTAAATGTTAGGCCAATCCTTAATCCATGGAGCTATTGCTAAACCATGGGAGTTCGCTTCCCATGTAATCATAGCATTATTATAATATCTGGCTAGCTCCAAAGCACGGAAAGATGTAGTTTCTGGTCCCCACAATCCTGCTGCTCTAGCACAATATGTTGGTTTATCATCTTGGAATGTCAATACCACAATAGCTGATTGTGTGATTTTGGCCTGTCCTGGGTCAATGGATACAATGTACCACTTACCTGGCTCTGGAGGATACCACACATTAGCATTATGTTCATGTATTGTAGCTGGGTAACAATCCTTGGCTTTTTGATTAACTAATTCAGTATCATAATACATATCTCCAGCAGCCAACCAGCAGGATACATCATCCTCTGGGTATTCCTGTCGGAATAGTTTAATAAGCTCACCACTCCTCCTCAGACTTTTCTTCTCCTGGATTTTGTATCTCCTCCAGCGGATTTGGTCAAATGTTAAGTTGTGGTTATTAAATAGATTGGCCTCATCTGGGTCAAGGTCTAGCTCGTATGTTTTAAGTTCCTTAGCCCAACCTGGAGCACTATCCCTAGTTAGTAATAGACTATTTATAGTCATAGCATATTCTGGGTGCATGAACCAAGGATAGAAATGATATGCAAATACTGATTTACCCTCCTTAGCCAGCATACACATATCGTGGAAGTCATTATATTGACCATTAGGAGTGGAAAGAATATCTACTGTGCCATCAGGAGGAACCCTGTCAATCGCTGGAGCCAATATCCTCTCAGTTGCACCTAGTTCCCAAAAAGCGTGTTCATCCGCCAGTAGGTGATGTATGGTCTCAGCCCTACCAGCAACATAACTCCTAGCAGAACTAATATACATGGAACTATGAATGTCAGGAAAGGTCTTTTCATATGAGGAACGGTGGTGCATTTGAGGGAATCCTGGTATCCCTAAGGAATTAAGAATATCATAGAAGAATTGTGCTTTGTCCAGTAATCTTTGGGTAATGAATTCCTCATAAGCTATCAGAACAGTGTTGGTACCAGGAGTAGTGATGGTATCTATTAGCCTGGTAGCCAATCTATCAGAGCTAAAGCCAATCTGAGCTGGTTTAACCCACATATCTCTACCAGTCTCAACCCTATGAGCATCACGCTGGATAGGATTAAGGATGAATGGAATACGCTTGGATTGCTTATTCTCAATAAGGAGTAAGGACTCAATGAATTTAACCTTATCGTGGATAAGCTCTTCAAACAATGCGGTCTGAGTTGACATCTATTTCCTTTTTGCCTTTGGCTTAAACCCTTGCATTATAGCAGTTGTGGTCTGTGGAGTATAAAGCCTCCTGAGGGTACTAGGCAACCTATACAGACCAAAAGCTCTGAGTGCTAGACCTGGTTTATGTCTCCTAACAGCTACTTTTAAGACCTTCCATCTCCTTAGTCTAACGGTCTTATACCTTGCCATTTATTTCCTCCTCATGCAAATAATCCACAACATCTAGTCTCTATGGAACCAAATGCTAATAACTCATCTCTCAAGGTTGCATTGGTGGCTTTTATCCACGCTGCACTTCTGGCCACACTGGAAATACGAACTTCACCTATAAGACCATCGAACCAGTGAGCAACTCCATTATATGAACCGATATAAAGATTTCCTACATTGTCTAAGGTTAATGCTGCTCCACTTATATCCACAGGAGTTCCTGCAACTCCATCTGTATAGCCTATACCATTGCCATCCCTATCAAATGTACACGCAATATAGTGGTCAGTACCATCAGATATGCTAGGAGAATAGAATTTTTTTGTAACATTACCAGCATCAGTAATTGTATAATTTAAACCTGTCGAATAAGTATAAATACCATATCCTTGATACCAACCTACCCAAGCCCTCTTGTAAAGCAATCTACGGAAGCTAGTATAAGCTCCCTGTTTAACCAGCATTTCAAGTGTAAAATCACCAACTCCAACATTAGAGTCTACATTCCCACAATTTATGTCATCATTAGTCCCATCAAAGTCCTGAGCCTTCCCCACTAATCCAGCAGCTTCTATTGGTTCATCAGCACCTTCCTTTGTGCCATCATTCCCATTGTCGGTAGAATCTACAATATGGGAAGTATCAGGGTCGTCATTCATGTGGTGAGTGGTTTTGAAGTTAGCAGCCCAAACAGCTTGAGCAGTAGCATCTCCAGTATCACCAATATAGGTATCATTGTCAGCATGGCTAGAATCATGGTAAAAGTACAGGATGGTATCCTCAGATGAGCTTATGCTAGGAACCTTTACATGAATCCATGCTTCCTCACCAACATCATCCCATGTATCAATCTCCACATAGCATTGGGTAACACCATCACTGGTAGTAACAGCAATCTTTTTATCATTAGCAGCAGCTAGGAATGTAGCAAATGCACCAGAAGCCACACTAAGTAATATCATAACAGGGAAGTTTGTTAAATCCTCATCTATGGTATCATGGTCAATGGTTATCTTAGCCCTGTTAGCAAAGTCTAAACCAACCACAGCCTTAGCATCATCTATGGAATCATCCACATAGTTTTTGGTGGCAGCATCTTGGTCTGCGGTAGGGTCAACCACACCAGTAATCTTATGTGTATTCATAGCAAAGTCAGCAGCAGCCTCACCACTCAGAATTGCCATGGTCTCAGCAGGAGTCTTTGGTAAAGGAGTATTATTAGCAAGAGCATATAGGAAACTAGTAGCATCAAAGTCTGATTCCATTACTGCTCCAGCACCATTGACATTAGTGGCATCGGTTACATCAGCTTCAGCTTCAATAAGGTCTAGTTTGGAAAAATCAGTGGCCTCACAAAGTTGGGTATGCTTCTTTTCCACCGCATCCTTAGCATCAGGAGCAGTTACCTCATTAGCTCCACCATCATCCAACTTCTGGTCTGTGCCTTGAGTATGTTTCTTGGTAACAGCATCTTCTATATTTGCACCTGTGCTGGTTATATCCGCATGGGTATTTACATTCCTAGCATCATGCCTAGCATCTGTGTGGTATATGGAATGGTCATCATCAGACAATCCAGCTAATGAGCCATGGTCAGTAGCCATAGATGATGTAAACACAGTTGTCCAAGGGTATGTAATAACCATGTCATTGGAGCCTTTCTGGTTTATAATCTTGGCTATGAGTACACAGTAGCCAGTAACTATGGGTGGTAGAACACTAGGAACCTTAGCTTCCTCAGCTTGATTAGCATTGTAATTACCTTGCCCATAGACTATGTGACAATGGTCACCTTCAAAATCTACATAAACCCAATGAATACCATATTTGCCTGTACCTAGAGCTACTTTACCTGAAGCAATATTATTATAGTATTGTGCAATGGCAGACACACCTGTATCCTCAGCCCATGTAGAACCACTATCAGAGGTGTACCAGTAAGACCATGTACTTCCATCTATGTCTGTTACCACTCTAGTAAGTCCTGCCATGATTATCCCAGTGGTAATGGACAAAGCAAGGCTACCTCCGTCTGTGGTTACTAAGCCATTTTCCCTATGTCCTCCATAATGCTCTACTTGGTGCATAAAGACTCGGTTTATACTTTGTATTCCAAGCAAATCACTTTGGAGTATATGGAGAGCTGTACCCTGACGGAACACAGCACCCATAAGAATATGGTCTTGTTTGAATCCATAAGTAGCATAGCTAGCAGCTACTACTACCTGAGGAGTTCCATCATTATAGTCTAAATAAATAGCATTTACACTGAGATTGGTTAGGGATATATTTGTCTTACCTGCAAAATTAAAGAACCGTCCTATTGCTATGTCAGAATCACTTTCCTTACACCATGCTGTGCAAGCTGCTACGTCAATCTCCCCACTTCCACTATCTGATATAGTCCCTCCTGATAGGAGTGTCCTATTTCCAAAGAAGTTAGCAAAGTCCTGAACATCAGTATAGGTGGCTGGAGCCAACTTCTCAACTGATACATGACCAGCAGCATCTGGAGTTTTAATCATTTGGTATATCTCCCACTGTAACCTATGGGATGAGCCTCACCACCAACATTCTTTACCCTGATTCTGTTAGTGTAGTCAATGTCAAAGCCAAATCTGGAATAGATACCAGTACCAGTAGCAGAATCAAAATCAACCTCATTGGTACCATCATAGAATGATATTTCTACATCGTCCTCAAAATAGATGTTGTTAACCACAGCTTCCTTACCATCAGCTGGTCTAATGTCTAAATAGGCATTGTTTTCCACGGATTGAATATCAGAGAATATATCACCAGTAGCCATTACTTTCTCCTACCAATTGGTCCCTTGCCTTTGCCAACACCTAATCCTCTGCCTTTACCCTTTGACCTAATCTTGCTTCCAGGACATTTAGCCATTATTCTACTCCTTTAGATTTTCTGATTCCTCTCTCTATTGCTAAACCACCAACTATTGGTATAAGAACACCTAATGCCCATTTTGGTGCTGTTCCTACACTACCAGTTTCTACAACTGCCAGGATACAAAGAGTAACCACACAGAACAGGAAGCCTATTGGTCTGGCATTTTCCTTAAACATAGCCTTTTGGTAATCTCCTTTTATATCTCATTCCTCTCGTGCCTATTCTCATTACCTGAGCTTTCATCAGGTTGTGCTTACCTGCTACCTTTTGTCTTAGTGTAGCTCTAATCCTTCTTGCCATGATTATCCTTCATAAAGTCCATGAATGTTGTTAAGGTTCCATCAAGGTTAGACACATGATTGCTGACATCGTTAACCCTGCCATCAATGTCTTTTATGTTGTTGGCTATCTCCCTATAAGTGCCATTGAGGTTCTTAACCCTCTCGGCTAGTTTGCCATAACTATAAATCCATCCGATGACATTCCCAGTAACTACCACCCCAATGATTATTAGACTGGTTATTGTTTCCATCTAACTCTCCTTAATGGTATTATTCATGGGTTATTCTTACCTCCTCACTTTCCCTCCTCACCTCAAAGATAAGTTTGGTGAAATCAAACCCTGGACTAGTAGACTCACCTACCAACTGTTGTATCATGGCAAATTGCTGTGGAGTATAAAAAGCCCTTAGTTTGAGAAGGTATTGATTTTCTTGTACGGTTAGGCTATCTGGTGTCTTAATGCTTTTGGTTAGAACATTCAGGTCTTTTTGCATGACGAGGTGGAAGTTTCTGGTGAACTCAAGATTGAGGTATTTGGCACTTAGCTTTTCCTTTAGCTCATTCAGCCCTGTGGTGTCTAGTCTGGCAAATTCCGCATCTGCTATCCGCCACCTCTTAACACTGGTAAATGAAACATTGGCACGGTCCATTGCCTCCCTCATGTTGAAGCCACAAACCCTGTAAGCTAGATAGGTAGATTTCTTACCATCCTCAGGAAAGTAAGGAACTATGGATTCGGCAATATCCTCAGGTGTTGCCACATTGTTCCCCATAATGCGATTATAGCATAGAGCCAATCTTATGTCAAGTCGTTATGTAAATTTAATATTATGTAAAGCAATTAGGATTATGTCAACTTGACTCACATCTGACTGTGGAGTTATAATATAAACAAGATGGATAGAGACTTTACCACATTCAAAAGACATTTTACAAGATACCAACAAATGTTTGGATTAACTGGATATAGTGTTTACTTCAAATATGAACCATTGGATGGTGCATTTGGTGAGATTAGGTTTGGAGTAAACGGCCAATCGGTAGCTGTTGTACTTAATAGTAACCTACCTGAGAAGGAGAAGCCACACAAGGATATTAGGAGGACAGCTAAACATGAGGCAATACATCTGTTATTGACTAGGTTGGAAAGTAATGCCAGATGGAGGCATACCAGTAAGGAAGAAATTGATGAGTCTGCCGAGGAGCTGGTGATAAAACTTGAAGGATTGATAAAGGATTAAGATGGATGTTTGGATGACCTGGAGTAAAAGGATGGTCAAGTGTAGATATTGTGAGAAGGAAATCACAGTAGCTACTCCTATGGTAATTGGACAAACCAGAAATAACAACAGGACATATAGGATGTATTTCCACCCACAGTGTTGGTTGGACAACGGCATGGCATATCTCAGGAATAATCCTTATACACCAGGTATTCGTGGTAGGAAGAAGTCAAGTCTGACATCAGAGGATGCTAGGAGTAGGTACCTGTTAATCAGAAGGTATAATAGATTCAAAGAGAGGAAGAATAAGCTAAAGAAGTTCCCTGATGATTTATTGGAGTATTTCAGATTGGAAAAGGAAATGGACAAGATAACAGAGGCAATGAAGGATATTGGAGGAGTACCTACAAGATGGATAACAGAAAAGGCAGCTTTGCTACATATATAGAGGATGGTCTGTGGAAGTGTGGTAAATCACCCAACAATGCACATTTCTGGATACAATACTCAACCAAGAATGGTTATGGTAAATTCTACTGCAAATGGTGTGATGAGACTAGATGGTTCCCAATCACACAGGATAGTTGCCTGGTAGCTATTGGAAAAACTGTATATGGGGTTGCACCCACAGAAGGAGAAAATGTTAAAGGATAGTATCCGTATTAAATACAGAGCAAAGCACCCAAACTGGGAATACTTCACCAAGGTTTGTGGGGAATTTATGGAACTGACTAGTATTGGTAAGGCAAAGAACTCCATAATCATAATTGAGGCTGAATTTGGTGTTGCCGAATGTGAGGTACTTGTCTACCATAAGGAAGGTCAATGGAGGTTTGCTGTTGGCACAAATCAGAATATAAAAGCTGAGGTAAACATTGACCCAGAAAAGAACTATCAGTATCTAGTAAAGATAGTAGGTCAAGGAAGGATTCACTGTAATGCCTTTTGTGAAGGGGTTAGTATCTTAGAATGGGAAGGTGAGCATGGAGGGAGACATGATTACTTTAACAATTTCAATACATCTCTGGAGGTTACCATGGACAATAAATGTTCTAGTCGTCACCGTGCCACCCATAGGATAATAGATGTATGGGACAGCAGAGATGAGATGTGGTTGGATACCACAAAGGCTTATGAGGCATATGATATTCCTTATGGTAAGATAAACACCAAGGTATCACCGCCATTAAAACTAGACATTGCACACTACTATGGTGGCGACGTATGCAAGGCAGCTTATAGAGGAGCACCATTACTGGAAGATAAAGAAGCATGGAATCCTCAGCAATATGATATAAACAACAATGGAGTCATCACCGCAGAGGAAGCCTTGTCGGCTGCCATGGACCACTTCAATGGCCTCATCACCAGGGAACAAGCATTATCCGTCATGCAGTTATACTACCATGAGGCAGATACCACAAATAGTTAATTTGCGACTCCTGTACTAAATCAAACATATACCTCATAATAGTGTCACCCGTACCTTGGCCTGGTGGAGGATTATGTCACCCAGCGTTATGTCAACCTATGTGGGTGTAGGATTATGTCATTCAGCACATATGTTCTAATCAGGAGCATAAAAAGAGAGAGGAGCCAGATAGCTTGACTCCTCCCTTTGTGACTAGCTTCTCGGTTGTATTGTGCCAGCTGCAATGAGTCTCTTTTCTACCTTGGCTCGGTGCTTATACTCAATACCGTCTACACGGGCGGTTGCATCGTTTGACTTCACCGTCGCAACCTCATCGGCTAGAGCTTGCTTCTCTTCGGCTGTGGCATGAGCATCGAACAACTCTTGAATCTTGCCATGTTTGCCGCCATTGCCCGACTTCACTGCCTTTGGCTGTGCTCGTACGATGGAGCACGTTACAAGGCTGTTATTCTTGTAGTCAATAGAATAGCGCACGACAGCATCATCAAGGCCAACGAGCTTGACGACATCGCCTTTAAGCCCACTGACAGCTTGACTTATGGCCTTGTTGACTCTCTCTGTTAGCTCAGTCCTTGCAGCGGATTTTTCCGCCCATTCCGCATCGGCCTTTACTTTCAATGCCTTAGCTTCAACCTTCTCGGCTTCGTCTAATGCCTTTACAACTATGCGGATAGCTTTAATATCCCCAGTTTTGGCAACTGCGGTGAGGTCATTCCTCAATTTTTCTGTGTCACTCATTGTCACTTCCTTTTATTTTATTTACTATCTTGCTATCTTTAGTAGCATAGTAATTGTATCACCTATGCAGGAACTTGTCAATAGAACAAACGTGCTAACTCATAGCTGGAACGAAGAAACTGCGGAGAAAATGTGACAAAATGGGATATTATGTAACCTAGAACATATGTGCGGAACATCTGTGCTGGTAGGCCACCGCCAACATTATGTCAACTAGAACAAATGAGCCGAACATCCGGTCTATTGACAGTGTCAATGCTGTGGAGATATAATAAGATAGTGAAAGATGATTAGGAACGAAGGAGGGCTACAATGGATGTATCTGAACTTAAACAATGGCTTAACAAGGTAGAGGAAGAGGGAGCCAAGGAGCTAAAGGTAGATATGGATTGTGCTTTTGGCTCGGTATGGCTAAATGCTATGTCCAAAGACAAATCACCAACAAGTATTATTGATAGTATAATGCTAACACAGTAAAGGTAATAGAAGATAAGTGACAAAGTCCAAAGAAATCTCAGCTAGAAATGCAAGGAACAAAGGGCTTAAAGGTCAGACAAAAGGAGAGTACCATGGAAGAAATAACTGATAAGGAAAGAAAACTCAGGGCGGAAGTAAGGCATGAGATGGAGTACTGGGAATGGTTACTAGACATAGGTTATGTCAAGGACTGTATTGATACTATAAAGAATCATGCAGTTAAGTGGGAAAACCGCATACAGATAGGAAGTGAGGTGTGATATGCAATCTAGGAAAATATCAACCACAATCAGGGAACTATCCGAGGAGAGGAAACAAAACCTTAGAGAGGAAATCCGTACAAGGACTGCTATCAGCAGGTTACTAGGTAAGAACATCAATAACCAAGCATTGGCCTATACAATGGACTTATTGGATGGCAATACACCGACACCGATGGGACATAGGAACAATGTGCATAGGAATGGAAAAGTTATTATAATCAAGGAAGGAGGGAACTAATGGGAAAGGTTGACCAAGTAACAAAAGATAGGCTGGAGTATAGAGCAAAGGAGCTTATAGACATAGCAAGCAAAGAAGAGGAAACTGAAGTTTCTAGGCTTGCTTGGGTACTTGCCAATACGATTGAAGATGTTTTGGTTGCAATCACCGAGCTTGAGAAATAATGGAAAGGTAGTGACAGTCAATGCAGGAAAAACTAACAGTCAATAGTATAGCATTAGGTATCATAGTCCTAAAGGGTGAGCAAGGCAAGGACTGGGAATATGAATCAGAGTTGACTAACTCAGAGTGGTGGATTGTGGTATCATGGATTAGAAGGAATTAAATAGGAAAGGAGGCAACCATGTATTGTATAGTGAACTTTAAGACCAAGAAATGATTGAGGGAAGTGGTGGAAGCTGGTGGAGAGGTTAGAGTGTACCAGCCAGGTGGTTTGTTCAGTCCACCAGGAGATGACCCACACTATACTGGTACCGCATATGTTGAGGGTCCACACTACCCACAGCCACATACCTGGTATGCTGAGGTTACATTGCAGGATGGCAAGGTAGTGAAGGTAAAGTAAGGAAAGGAGACAAACCAAATGACGTGTCCAAAGTGTGGTAGAGAGATACCAAAAGGCACTACCCATCATTGTGGGGTAGTTCCCAAAGTAATAAGAAAGGATTGATAAAGGAAGGGGGTAATATGAGTCTATATGGGTTTATTATACTTATGACCCTGATGGTTGGTAGCTTCGTGGCACTCATAATGTTTATAAAATCACAGTAACATAAGAATGGAAGGAGGGTAATATGACACCAAAGATAAAGGTTACATTCCCATCACCACAGCATGGATACTGGGATGGTGGTGCAAAGTCTAGTGGTGACTTCACTCCAAAACATTATGGGGAAGATGGTGAACACCCAGGTTCAGGTACTATTATCAGATGGGGTTCATGGGTATTCAACTTCTGGTTCACAGCAGGCTCAGGTAAGAGCTGGAAGGATGCTGCAAGGATAGCTAGGAACTACCTAGTCAGAAAATGCAAGGTTCCTGGTACCACAATAGAAATCTGTTAAGGAGGGTATAATGTGTATAGCAACGAATTACGATGTAAAATTCAGAGGTAGCAAGGGGTGGAAGCTCCTGTCAAAGGATGAAGATGGTACCTATTGGACAGGGATGATTGTAGGTGCACGTAAGATACCAATAACAAAGGACAAGATGGCTGATGCTGGTAGTGGAGAAATACGAGATTCTGTGGGGAACCTTTTCCCAGCAGGATTCCACATCTTTACCAAGAAAAAGGATGCGTTTCGAGTAGGAAGACACTATCCTGACCTATACCTATGTCATGTAGAGTTTGAAGGCCAGCAGGTTTATGGTGAGGTAAATTGGTGGAGATGGGGTTATAAAACCACAACTGTGGTGGCCAAATACTGCAAGCTATTGGAGGTATGTGATGTATGAGGATATAAAAGCAGAATTGCATGGGAGGGAATGCAAGAAGATGGCCAACAATACCTACCTTAAACGTGGTGCCTTTGCTGATTTAGTAGGTATGTCCCTGCATGGTAACAGAATAGCTACATTCACCAAGGACTATATCAAACTGTCCTCTGCTGGATGGCATACCAGAACCACCAAGGACAGGTTAAACCTAGCATTGAGTATGGCTAAGGTCAAAGGTATTGTGTATCAGCATGATTGGGTATGGTACATATGCAACAAGAATCACCTAACCTATTATGATGTGGTATTGTTTGATGGTATTAGGATAAACTATGAAGGAGAAGTAATCCAATGATGGATGAAGTAGGTGGCAAACACTTTGCCGAGAATGAAATCCTATCCTGCCTGGATAATACTGGTGGTGCTAACCCTACCATACTATCAACCATGGTTGGACTATCAGAAGCAATGGTTCTTAAATCATTGCATTACCTAGAGGATAGGGGTTTTGTCAAGGTCTCCATAGGTGGTCGATTGTGGAGGATAAATGAGGAAGCGTTTGTATAAGGAGGTACAATGCAAAGCGTACTAGATAAAGTGAAAGAACTTGGATTTGACCCTGAGGAATTTGTCACTGAATGTGGTAAACTAGACAATATGATGGTGCAAATGCACATGGATAGCTCATATGGAGGTGGATTACAGGACAGGATAAAGACTCTTGAATCCTATGGAATTTATCCACAACTGCGATTAATGAAAGAGAAGTACGGGATAGATATACCAATAAGCCTACTTGGCTATGATGTTATCAAATTGGAAGCCAGGATTGATACTAAACTACAGGAAAGGAGGTACAATACAGATGGAAGATGAAATCAGAGAGGCTCCAGAACTGATTGGTGCCATGCAGTTAGGCTACTACCACCACTGTCCACTATGCAATGCACCACTATTCTACTCATGTGGACACGGTAAGCTGGTATGCACCAAATCAGGATTACTATTTGACCTAGATGATATACTAACAACGGAATTAGAAATAGAGGAGGTACAATGACGCAAACTAGAAAGGAAAGAGCATGGAAAGCCTACGATGAGGCAATAATCCAAGCACAGAAAGTCCTCAGAGAGGCGGTAGACCAAGCACAGAAAGTCTATGATGAGACTATAACCCATGAACAGGAAGCCTTTGATAAGGTAATAGAGTAAGAATAAGGAGGTACAATGAACTTAGTAGAATCCGTACAAAGGAACAAAGATGATAAGGTTAGGTGGTTGAGGGAATCAGAAAAGGCTGTTGAGCTATCAGCATTATTACCAAAAGAAATACAGGAGTTGGAAGGCACAGCAGATTGTGATTCACACATGAATCTGCAAATCCGCCTATTTGGTGGTGATTCAGCCCTAAAGACCTGCCAAGATGTAGGTGCTACATTTGAGGAACCACGCATTAGTGGTTATGGTGGTGAGTTTGTTGCTGATGGAACCATTGGTGATACTCATGTAACCATAAGTGACCTATCAGTACCACAAGAGTGTCATGTGGAGAAGGTACCTTATACCGCTTATAGGTATGAGGCAATCTGTGATAAGGAGAAGGAATGAAGGTAAAGATATTCTTCCATGGGTGTATAAGAGTATTAGAAGAGGAAATCAATGGCTGGTTAAGTAACACTCCACTTATGAAAATCCATCACATTACCCAATCACAGGATGCTGGAACGGAAGGTGAGATAGGTATCATAGCAATCTGTGTCTGGTATGAAGCTGAGTCCAGTGGTTGGTAGGAGGAATAATGGTTAAATACATAATTGTAGGGTTGGCATCAGCAATCGTGGTAGTTTCCTGTTTAATTTACATTTATAGGAGGTAACAATGGAGTTTGAAAACACAGGTGAATTCATAGACAACCTACGCATTAAGACAGCAAAGTTGTTGTCGGAGTCCAAAGAATACATCAAAGCATTTGAGGCACAGGACAAGGAAAAATACGATGAGGTAGATAATGTAATGAAGTCTGCTGGAACAGCTATTATGTCTACCATTTCTACGGATAACCCAATGCTAATGTTGGTGGTTGATGATGTAATAGGAATGGTTAGCGTAATGTTTTGGATGGGTCATTATCTAGGCTCTACACCAAAAACAGAAGTACCTGATGTATTCAAGAAATATATGGAGGAAAAGAATAATGGATAGAGAAATACATTTTGACACTGATGGTATAACGGATGAATGTCCTGAGGAAGGTACTATAAAGGGCTATATGACCTCAGATGGGTGCCTCAGCTGTCAATGGAACAGAGGTCATCACGGCTTCACTACCTTTTGCGGCTATATAAGGGAATCTGTCAACATTACCATATCTACTGGACTAAACCAAAAACTAGCAAAGTGGTTAGGATGGGAGATTCACCAGATATTATATCCAGATGGTTATACAGAATTTGTAAGATGGATGACCCCAGAAGGTAAGGTAGATGGTTCCAGTCCTCCTAACTTTACTGAGTCCCTTGATACTTGCTTTAAGCACCTTGTTCCGAAGCTAAAGTCATATCATATTACCAGTAGACCTCAGGGTTGCCACCTTGCTGTTGTTTGGACTAACGAACCCCAACGTGGTATTGATAAGAACCCTGCCCTAGCTCTTTGTCTAGCCATAGGAAAGCTCATAGATGCTGATATGAAGGAGGAAGCATGAGAGTTAGATGCACCAACTGTCAGAATATAATCACATCCATAACACCCAAAGGCAAACGCTACTATTGCAGACCAAAGGGAATCTGGATACCAGAAAGGAAACTTGCTAGGAACCATAGATGTGGTTACTTCTCATCATTGAAGGATGAAATCCTAGCAATGGCCAACGAACAATGGTTTTTAGGTGAGCCAAACCCACTGAAAACTCCATTGATGAGGGCTTTGGAGCGGGAATATAAGAAATCATTAGAGGAGCTATTGGTTAATGGGAGCTTATCTGTGGTATCCGAGAAGTTAAGAATAGATACCAGTACCGTGTCTAAGTGGAAGAAGAAACTGGGTTTGAATACTAATGGGGAGGTAGAAGATGCCGTTGGATTATGAGGAATATGATACCTTGGATAAAGTAATGTTAAACCTCAGCGAGGCATTGCTTAATCTCAAGGACAATTATCCAAACAGAGACCTAGCTAACCACTCATTTGGAGCATTAGGAAGTTACCTCCCAAACCACTATACTATTCCCAAAGCAATCATGGTTTTTGATGAGGAAACAGGAATATGTAGGTTAAGGTTAATGTAGTGAAAGCTCAAAATTTGAAGGAGTTATTAGCTTGGCAACCACCACACCAGTCCTATATCATTGACCAAGGTATCCTACTGCCACAAACCAAACTAATACTATTTGGTAGATGGCAAACATGGAAGTCAATGCTGATAACCCATACAGCATTTGCCATAGCAACTGGTCAACCTTGGTTTGGCTACAAGACCACACAATCCTCCATCTATATACTCCAAACAGAGATTCCAAAAGCTCTGTACCAGCGGAGGACAAGGAAATATATTGAAGGTAATAAACAATACCCTGATAATATATATTTCCGTACCGAGCATTACATCAAACTAGACAAGGCTTATGGTGGAGCAGACATTGAAAAGGAATTGCAAGAAACACACCCACAGGTCCTCATTATAGACCCTCTGTATTCCGTCATGTCTGGTAAGATAGTGGATGAATATGATATTAGGAAGCTACTTGATTGGGCTAACCAAATAATAGATAAATATAAGGTAGCTATCGTAATAGTCCACCATGACCGTAAGCCAATGGTTGTTGGAGGTGCAATATACTCCAGTGCTGATGATATGTTTGGGTCCAGCATCCTACAAGATTGGTGTGATACCAGCATTAGAACCACCAGTACGAACAAAGATGGTGAGGTCATTCTATCCTTCGAGAAGGTTCGCCATGCCGAGGAGGAGATAAAGTCAATGAAGATACAGGTTGTTAGGTCTAACCTAACATTTAGAGTAGTACCATAAAGGAGGTAAAACATGGAGGATGATGCAGTATTGGATGAGCATTGTGGAGAGGAGTGCAAAGAGAGGCTTCTATACTGGAAGCTCAGGGATGATGCCCAAAAGGACAAAGAGGATGCTAATCAGGAGGAACATGGTAATGAACAAGAAATGGAAGAATCATCACAGGGAATTGTTGAGTATGATATGAGAGAATGACCGTATACTATATTATAACCAATAGAATAGTAGTAATTTAGATATACCTAGGTATACTTATGTATACTTAATTATAGTACTATTATAATGTTAGTGTGTAATACAGTATACACAGATGCTTTGAAGTATTATGTCAAGGGATATTATGTAAAGCATATTATGTCTGCTTGACAAGCTCTGAGCTAAGGAGCTATAATGAGTATAACATCACTAATGGGGGTAGTGAATTATGTGGCATATCATAGTTGATATAACACCAAAACAGAGGACGGACATAAAACATATAGCACTACAGGAAGGTATACCTGTTAAGGAACTCATTACAAATATCATCCTTGGTGCTATGTATCCAAGTCCAACAAAAGTATTACCGAAGGAGGTAGAGTATGGGACCATGACAGAGGACACTTTTAGTCCTGGTTTTGTGAGTATATAGAAGGAGGTGCCATGATAGGACCAAAGGAGTTTAACCACTTCATAATCTTAACTGACCGTGTAAAGGATTTGCTTAGTCTCCCTCCCCAAACTATTGGTGACTACAAGATGAAGGTTGAGATAAAGAAGGAGGGCATGGTTATAGCAACAGGTGAACGCAGCGGAAACATGGTAGAAATAAACATAGATAAGGAGGTATAAATGTCAGAGGAATTAGTCAGTATCAGAGGTCTAATAGAGGGGTTTCAAAGGTCGCCATTAAGAGAGTTCAAAGGTAAGCTGGAGAGCTTTCCAACAGAGTTGGTGGATAAATTCCTACCAGCAAAAACCTATGTCAATCTCAATTTCTCCGAGGTAGAGGTCCTTGAGACCACAGGAGAGCCATACCCATTCCCAATAGCCCAAATAACCATGCCACTCAATAAAAGGAGAACCTGTAACTGGACTGTTGTTGCTGATTCCATAGCAAAGTTCGTTCTAGAGAACCAAGATATTACCAATACCATCGGAATGATGTACCACATGAAGATGACTCCTGGTCATCTGATGTGGAATAAGGATGAAGGGAAGGCTACTCCAAGAGAAGCATGGGAGGTGATTGGAATAGCAGGTCAAGGCGTAGATGTAGGTGTTCCAATAGATGCTACTGCCAGAGCCTTGGAACTACTTGATGGTAAGGTTGAGGAGGAATGGAACCAGTTAGTATTCCAAGACCCAGTAGTCAAAGCTGACGGAAAGTTAATTGATAGGATTCTCCACAGGCAATTTCTGCCTGAGATGGAAGCTGCTGGGAAGGCAACCAAGGACAGTAATGGTGTGTGGCATACCATCAGTGAAGGTGAGGCTGGGGATAAAATCAAATGACTACACCACAACCAGATAAAGGAAGACCTAAGGAAGTAACAATAGTATCTTTGAGTGAGGATATACATTGCAGACTAGAGGACATAAGGGCATTATTAGATGCCAAGTTTGGTACTACCAAACAAGAAATAAAGCCTGAACCACCAGCAAGGGAGAATGTGTTAGATATAATTATTGACACACTTACTGATAGCATAGATGGTGTTGAAAATATAACTGCCATTCTCACAGGGGTAGTCTTACCAAAGATAAGCTGAACCTTAAGAATTAAATAGAGTTTGCTGGTGTCCCTGCGGCTATGCAAAATATATGGTTAGGAAGCGAGAGACAGGTGAAAAGAAACCGAGCCAGCAAGAGCTTGCCTAGCTACCCGAAAGCAGGGGAAGTCCTAGACCGTGCCAGACACGACTAGACGGAACGATAAGGCTGAAATGCCTTACGCTGGTTAAGGACTGTGGCACTAGTCACCCACCAAGGCAAGCAGCCTGGGCTGGGAATGGAAATAAAATGTGTTACAAAACCAATCCCAGCTCAGGCTAGACAATAAGGAGGTAGAATGAAACCAGAACCATATGACCAGATAATGGATGACCGTGCGGAGGAAGAAGCAAGACTAGCTGCGGAGGAAGCTGAGAATGCTGGAGCCATAGCAAAAGCAGAAGCACAAGAGGATATGAGAAAAGGAGATGATGATGCCACCAAAATGGATAGTATGTCCCAAATCAACAAACCCAATCCCAATAGATGATTGTATAAACCATTGTACTGATAGGTGTCTGACCCTACCAACAATAAAGGCCATGACATCTGATAGGAAGTGGACTGGTAGCCCTAGTACCACACAGTTGCTTAATGGAACCATGATAGAGTTCCTAAAGATAACTAGGGATTATATCATTGACCCACAGAATAGAGCCTTTGCCCTGTTAGGAACAAGACACCACCAAATGCTAGAGGAAGCAGCCAAGGAACTGAACCTACCATCAGAGATTGCCCTAAGTCCAGATGGACATGATATATTTGACTTGCTGGAACCAGAGAATGGTCACTGGACTCTAACAGACTACAAGACATGGGGTAGTTATAGAATGGTCAGAGCATTGGGGATGGTTAAGGATGGCAAAGGTAAGGATGCTACTTTCAGGATTCACCCAAATACTGTTGACTTGGAGGAATCTGAGTTACAGCTAAATAGGTATAGGGTAATGTTGGAAGGGCACGGACTAAAGATTGGTAGGATGCAACTACAAGTAACAGTAAGGGATGGAGGGCTTCAAATAGCTCGAACTAGGAACATAACCAAGAACATATACCTCATACCAATCAAGAGGCTGGATGATGAGGATGTCATTAGCTATTTCTTTCAGAAGGAGAGTAAGCTCATTGAAGCATTGGAAAAGTATAAACATGACCCACTATATCTCCCAGAACCCTGCAATGATAGTGAATGTTGGAATGGTGCTAGGTGTAGAGGGTATTGTGAGGTAGTACAGTCATGTCCTAAGGGGATTATGGAACAAGGAGCAAAATGATTAGACTACATATAGACTCATTAAAAGCTGTTAAGGTGCTAGGTGCAGAGGACATATTTCAAATTATAGTGCAAGGTACTATTCCATATCCTGAGTATTCTATGGTACCAAAAACAGAGTATGAAAGGGCAAAGCAAAGGTTTGAAATAAACAACTTGGTATTGGGTTGGTATCATATTAAGGAGGAAGAATGATTTGCTGTGGAATATGGGGAGAAGATAAGTCGGGTAAATCCTCCTTGGCATTGTCATTCCCTAAACCAATCCAGCACTTTGAATTTGATTTAGGTGGTTATGATAGGACTATATGGAGATTCAAGAAGGATAAGGATAATGGTTCCATCACTACCAAACCATTTGTTGTGCCGATGCAAGGTAACATAGATGAGGTCACCATAAAACAAAGCAAGATTATTACTGGAGTTAAGGAACTATGGTATCAGTTCTTAGTTGAGTACCTTAGGTTCCTAAAAGGTGATGTAGTTACTGGTATTATAGATACTGGTACATTACTGTGGGAAACAATATGCACAGCATACCTTCAAGAGAAGCAGGAGATACAGCTTGACCCTAATGGTAATCTATTACCAAGTGAAAATAGGTTAAGGGTTAGCTTACTCCCAATAGAGTATAGGGAACCAAACATCAGAATGAGGAGCGTAATATACCAAGCCAAGGCTCATGGTAAACATCTGATTCTAACCCATCATTCTAGGGATGAGTATAAACCAATGCTAGATTTCAAAACTGGTGAGACTAGGGACAGTAGGACTGGTATGAGGGAACGGTCAGGGTTTAGCTCACTTGGTGACAGTACGGATTTGATGCTGCATACCTATAAGAAGGGTGATAAATTCTATTGTAAGGTTGATGAGCAATCTGTACCTACTGCATTGGTCGGCATGGAATTTGAGGACCCATCCTATGACAAGATAGATGGTGCTATAAGGATGATTCAAGGTGGGTGAACATAGTTACTTCCATACAACAGGGAGGGGTGGTAGGGAGGCCATCGAAGATGTAAGCAGTGAAGTCGTAAACATGGAAAGACACAAGCATGGTCATCGGAGATGTAGTCAAGGAGAAGGTTATGACTAAAGAGGAATTTGAACTAGGCTATGCCCAAAGGAGTGGTTTAACTGTTGATGAGCTACACGATTTAGGACTCAGAGGATACCCATGTGATTGCGACGAGGAAGTCTGTGAAGGTTGGCAAATGCTACATGATGATTCCCAAATAAGAAAAGACGTGGAACCAACATGATATTTGTGGACGTATTTGAACCAGTGAACATTGAGACCATCATCCAGCAATCTGTACCCACAATCAGAGGTTCATTCAATACCAATGGCTTACCAGATTACACATGGATTGCCATTGATGGACACAGAATAGGAGTATCTAGGAAACAGGCTGGTGAAATGCTTAGTAGTCTGGATGATGCAGAAGCACAGTTAAGGAAGGATATGCTAGCCGTGGATGAGATGTACCTACTGAACGAAGGTGTGTTCAATGGCGTATTGCACAATAAGAGACCAGGAACACAAGCATGGCGTTTGTCCAAGGACAGGAAGTTTCTCATACCAGGACACAGATTCGGCACAAGCATTGCCCTATTCTATGCTTGGATATACCAGCTAGACAAGGCTGGAATCACATACCTACCAACATTTGACTGGGTAGAAACAGCACAGGCTTTGGTAACCATGCACAATAATTCCTTAAAGCCAGAACATACCACACTCAGAAGGTACATAAAGCATAAGATTACCCCAAAGCCTTGGAACCACCATGTCGAGACACTAATGGGAATAAGGGATGATAACCACAAAAGCGTGGTTGGTGAGAAAGGAGCAAAGTCTTTGGTCGGAGAATTTGATACAGCTTGGAGGGTGATGGTTCAAGACCCAGAAGATTTGGCTGCGGTGGAAGGTATAGGTAAGATAACAGCAAGGAAAATAATAGAAGCAACTGGGAGGATACTATAATGAAATGCTTTAAGTGTGACAAGGAAATGGAAAATCTTGATGGTGACTATGCCATCAAAGGAATCAATGTGGATGTGACTTTCGGAAGTTTTGAGCCTACACCAGAAAATATTAAATATGCCAATGTCCAGTTAGGTAAATATAGCAATGGTAATGGTGAAGCTCATGTTGCCATTTGTTATGAATGTTATATAGATGGCTTATTCAATATAAGGAGGTCAGTATAATGGAAAAGATAAAAGGCATAGATACCATAAAATTGGATAATAATATACCATTACCAGCAACAGTTGACATATCCTTTAATGTTATGAAAGCAATGCAGGAATCAATAGACATTGCTAACCGCAGATGGATAGCTATGATACCATACTGCATTGTTTGTAAGACTCCATTAACATGGGTCAGGGATTCTGATTTAGTGTTTGAATGTCCACAATGCAAGATGAAGTGGAAGAAAGCTAATGGTTGGGATAAGACAAAGGAGAAAGCATTGAATGTTAAAAAGTGAATTTGCTCCAAAATACAGACGGAATGAATAGGGCTGGATAATATTCCCAGATGACCCAGGATGGAGAAGGGCAATATTCCCACCAGAGGCTATGGAACATTCAGCTAAAGCTCCACCTGGACTAATAGTATCCATAGCAGAATATGTTAGCGAACCAGGTGAGACAGTATTAGACCCTATGTCTGGTAGTGGTACCATACTACTTGTAACTATGATTGGTAGGAATGTTGTGTGCATTGAGATAGAAGATACATACCAAGAAGGTTTGTTGATGGCTAAGGAGAACATACAGTTGGATACCAATAGCACCATTATGATACTGCAAGGTGATTGTAGGGATTTCCTACCAATACCAGTCAACCATGTTATATTCAGTCCTCCATATGCACAGATATTAACAACCAGAAAAGGACCAGAGAAGGATAGTACCAAGTCTCTAGCTGGAGCTAAAGGTGATTCTGATGGTTCATGGGATAAAACATGGCAGACAGTCTATGAGAAACAAAGCTAGGAGGGTAAATGACTAGGCAAGAAGAGGTAGAAGCAGGGATATTCAGGCACGTTACTTGGGGTATAACCAACAATAAGATTGCAGAAACTGCACACAAAATCCTCCATTACCTACACTCTGAGGGAATGGTGATTAAGGTAGAAAAGGAGTTGCCTAAGAATCCCATCAATATAACCACTGATTTGGGTCTCACAGAAGAAGAAGCAAATATACGCCAACTACAAAATAATTGCTTTGTAGAGGTAATACAAGACCAAATGCTCCAAGCTGGTTGGGTAGCAGTTGAGCCATTGATAAAGGAGGAATGAATAATGGAATTACATTATGTCGCAACAGGTGATGTGATAAATTGGCATATAATAAATATTCTGGATGAGGCAAAACAACATGGATATGATATAAGTGTATTTAGTGAGTATGGACCAATAAAGGCAAGTGATGTAAACCAGATAATAGATTGGTTGGTAAGAACTTTTCCAAATGAATATAGCTTGGATAAGGAAACAGTATAAAAATGTATTTCGCATATGACCAAGAACACCAATTCTACTACTATGGTGAAGTAGAACCTAGGGCTGGTTTATACACAGATTTCCTCACTGACCCTAAGGTAATAGCAGTAGATACCGAAACCATATCATTAAAGGAAAGAATAGCCATTGGGGTTGGCATATCACCAAATCCCAGAATGGCTTTCTATTTCCCATTGTTCCCAGAGCCATCATCATACACCCCTTGGGGTTTATTAAAAGACCCTAATGTCAAAAAGTTATTCCAAAATGCACCATTTGACCTACTATGTCTGAGGGAATATGAGATATATAATGGGAATATTGGTGATACCAATGTCCTAGCACAGCTATTAAACATTAGACCATCCAAGCTAATTAACCTAGCAAACTACATGGAAGAGAATGGTGGTGGATGCTATGAGGTACATACAATACCAGATATTCTTGATAAAGGACAGGTAATGCTTGACTTGCCAGAGGAAAAGGTAGCTATGAAATGCTGTCAGGATGCTGTGGCTACCCATGCCATACATGACTTCCTGCTACCAAAGGTAGATGCGGACTATTATAATACCGAGATGGAACTCATACCAATCCTAATAGATATGTCATTTAAGGGGATACTACTAGACCAAGTGGTTAGAGCTAGGCTGGAGAAAGGTCTGGAAAAGGAAGTCAGCTACTACATTGACCTAGCATATACTGATGGGTTCAACCCAAGTTCATCACAACAGGTTGGGTATATGTTAGCAAAGAGAGGAGCATATAGTGTATTCAGAAGGATACCATTCACAAGGGGTGGTATGTCAGGCAAGAAACAATTAAGTACCAGTGTGGAGGTATTGGAAAAGATGAATGACCCACTAGCTGCGATGGTACTGGATTACAGAGCTAAGTCCAAATTACTCTCCACATATATCAGACCTTGGGCTAAGGAGGAAAGGGCATCTACGAGGTTCCACCTAGATGCGGTTACTGGTAGGATTAGCTCAACTGATAGGAACCTACAGAATATACCAAAGGGTGAGGTCAGAAATATGTTCCTGCCAGATAGTGGTATATTCACTGATGCTGACCTTAGCCAGATAGAGTTGAGGGTATTAGCCCACGTATCTGGTGACAGGGAGATGCAATATATTTATAGTCTACCAAGATTCAATGCAGACGGCACACCAAACATAGAGGCTGATATACACCAACAAACTGCTGATTTCCTAGGAATACCAAGGAGGCCATCCAAGAATGTTAATTTCAGTATGATTTATGGTGGAACGGATGAGACCATCATGGAGACTGCCCATATCAAGAGTTTGTCCAGAGCCAAGCAGTTAAAGGAAATGTGGTTTGAAAAGTGGAAAGAGGCTGGTGATTATATCCAAACAGTTCAGGAAGAAGCATTGAGGAATCCTTATGCCACTACACTACTTGGTAGGAAGATAAAGTTACCAACACTGGAGGAGGAATCAGAGGGTAGGATTCGGAGAAAGGCTGTTAATTATCCAATACAAGGTAGTGCTGCGGAGATTATAAAAAGAGCCATGATAAGGTGTAAGGATTTACCAATGGTAATGCAGGTACATGATGAGCTTATCTTTGATGGTTATGTCTCTGCTGATAAACTAGAACCAATGGAATCCATTGCACCTTTCCCAACTCCTATTGACATTAAGTATCTCCAGTGTTGGGAATAGACTTGACAACTGTCAGTGATTGTGCTATGATGAATATAAGATGTTTATAGATTGGGAAGAAGATTATATCTGGCTTGCTGGGTTCATAGATGGTGAGGGTTGCTTTAGTATTGCTAAGGTTAAAAGGAAATGGCTTGATAGGTATGTTTACCAAGGCCAATTGTTATGGACATCCATAGATATATGGTTATTAGAGGAAATGAAGGAATGGCTTGGTGGTTCATTAACCTATTATAAAGGTTCAACTACCAGAGGAAAACCATATGCTGTCCATGCTATATACCAAAGATTAGCAGAGTCCATAATTAAAAGGGTATTACCATATCTCAGATTGAAAAAACCGCAAGCAGAATTATTCCTGCAATACATGACCAAAGTTAGGTTAAAAGGTGCTCAAGCATATAGAGGAAGAACAGAAAAGGATTGGGACGAACTGGAACAGATTTACCTTACTATGAAAAAATTAAATCAAAGAGGTATATAAACTGTATGATATTTGATGGAAGAGTGGAGCTACCTAATCTGGAGGGTATAGCTGCGTTCCCAACACCGATTGAGGTTAAGTACCTACAATGCTGGGAATAAAAGGAGGAACAAATGGATTTTTTAATTAGTAGAACATCAGCATTTGAAACCGTAAAGCCATGTGAGGAAGCTACACCAATAACAGCTACATATCTTGATTATAGGAAAGCCAAATCATTGGATGAAGCTAAGACAAAGCATTGGGGTGAGGATTGGTTCTCTTGGGGTACAAACCATAGAGAAGAGAATGGCAGGGTTGTCCGTGATTTGTATGAATATAGTGTATGGTTAATCAAGATAGACAATCTGGATGGCCTGATAAGGTTACAACATAAGTATGGTGAGCTGGTTATACGACAAGGTAACTATAAGGGATATCCAATGGAAATTGAGATATATGATAGTTACAGGGAATGATTATCTCCTATGTGCTTTCTTAACAGACCTATTCCTCCCAAGACTCTGGTTTGTGCAATTCCTTCAATCGCTCACAAATTTCCTTTTCTAAAGGTGAATGGTGTGAAACAAACCTCCCTTTTTCATTAGTGGTATTTGGAAGATTTCTCCGTATTAAAACAAATGCAAGCAATAATCCTGCCTGTTCCTTCTTATAAATTAGATAAGGAAGGATGTTTATTAGTATATATTCTATGCTATCAAAATCATCCCAGACAACTCTCCGCCAAGATTTACCAGTAGGTGTAATCAGACAACCACCCAACTCTATATTTAGTGCATCAATTAGAGCCTTACTGGTATTAGTAAAATTGATGAAAGGTCTATAACCACTATTGGTCTTACACGTATGCTTTGCAAGACCTATACTACCATCACACTCAATGCACCCAGCAATATAAGCCCAATCCATTATTTCCTTCGGTGTGCTTTTTTGATTGCTCTTTTTGGAGTTAATTTTGCCATACACACCGCATGAGGACTCTTCACTCCACCTTTCTTAGTAACCTTAACCACACATTTATGGAAACCAACGGTGTGTATCCCCTTACCCTTGGGAGGTTTCAGTCCAGCACTTCGGTATAACTGCTTAATCCTAACACTCATATTACTCAGTTCTTTATCCTCTTATAAAGGACAATTCCTGTTATTATAATAACCGACCAGAATATCAATAGTATCAAGCGGATTGCCTCTGTGCTACCAAGCTATATTCCCTTCTCATTTGTTGCTTGTCCTTGAGGATGCTCCAAAACTCATTCCTACGCTCTATTGCCTCAGCTAGATATTTCTCCGCCATAGCCATCTGCTGTGTAGCAATAGCATTGTAGGTATCAGCCTGTCTAGCTATCAGCTCTTGGCAAGCTAGTCTACCACTGGCCTCACTGATGTATCCGCCAGCTTGGGACATATTGGTATTAGCCTCATTGATATAGTTGGAAATCAATCCCAACCTAACATTGGCTTCTGCTACCTTCCTATCAGCTATGGCTACCCAACCACTAGCTTCCTCAACATATGCTCTGGCTTGGTTCACCCTCTCTCTAGCTTCTGAGATATAACCATTGACAAGGTTAGCTCTGGAGTTAGCCTCACTAATGTATTGGGAAGCAGCGGATAATTGTGTGGATGACTCAGTAAGTTTGGCCGCTCTTACATTCTCGGATAGTCTGGCTAGGGTTGCTTGGATTTGAGCATAAGTACCATACAGGTCTGCTACTCTGCTACCAACATTAACTATATCTATCTTATCATCACCTGACTCAAGGTAAGCACTAGCAGCGGTTCTAAAGGTTGCCTCATCAGTCCACATGGCAGCTATCTCAGCTAATGCTGTGTCCATTGCGGTAATCTTGGTGGCAACACTACCCAATGCGGTAGCTGCATCGGTGAGTAGGCTACTAATGTTTTCCATATCTTCACCAGTATCACTACCAGCCTTTGCTATTTCAATGGATACATTGTCCAGAGCAGTATCAGCTAAGGTTAGATTGGCTGCTATACCACCCAAAGCTGTACCTACGACAATAGCTTCTGTGGTTACTTTCCCCAATGCTGTGGTAGCAGCAACAATCCTAGCTCCAACAAGACCTAATGCTGTCTCGGCATCAGTTTTAGCAATGGTTAAGATAGCGGTATCAGCAGCACCAACAGCGGTTTTGGCATCATGCTCTGCCTTTAGACCTCTGGACATTAGAGCATAGGCAGCAGCACCTTTAAGGATTACCTCATCCAAAACACTATCAAAGCTACCATCAACACTTACGGTTGGTGCAGTACACTCCTTATCATAATAGATAGCAATATGTTTCTTGTCCGCCATCTGCTCCGATGCTATATAGAGGATGTCACCCCAAATAAAGAATGGAATAAACTTCATCACAGCCTCAGAGCTTAGTGGATATTCAACTCTCCTAACTCTGATTAGGTTGGCATCTATGGAACCAATATCGATGCCCTCCCTGTACTTGGTATATGTTGCAAGGTAAGAAGTATCTATTGCCATAGAGCCACCATCTATTGTGGTGATTTTTCCATTAGCATAATCAAAGGTGTAGTCGGTATCTTTGGTGTAGGCAGTAACACCATCAGCACTCTTGATGTTCTCAGAATCCCACTTGATTGGTTCGTTAGCTAATGAGACATAGGTTCCATGAGCAGCAGCACTTGTCCACTCTTCACTGGTTACATCCAGCACAAAGGTACACTCATGGATTGCCTCATCAGGGAGGAATCTGGACAGGTCAGCAACAGCTTTGGTTACTCCTCTATCCAGTTCATCAGTATCCCATGCGGAATCAGCTAGGTCCAGTTTTAATGCTGCTCTCATTTCGGTTAATGTCATTGTGATACCTCTACAAATTGATACAATGATGCAAGAATCCAAGGTTCAATCTCCAAAGGTCTATCCATATTGTGGTGACAAGCATCACAGGTAGCACTAATCTTTTCTGGTAGCTTTATCTTGTCCACAATAACATTAACCTCCAACCCCAACAACTCATCAAATTCTTGCATGAACTTTGGAAAGTTCACATTGTCTGCCTTGACTTCCTTACCACCCTTCTCGGATTCAGTACCGTAGGTGCCAATCAAACCTCGTCTGACAACATCAATGTCCTTTAGCACCTCATTAAACTTCCTGCTAAGTTGTGCTACCTGCATACTTGACCTAACAGGTAGCTTAGTCCTTAGTAGTTCCTGGATTGCATTTCTTCCCTCAAAGATGTCCCTGTTTGTTACTTTCATAAATACCTCCTTATGCTACTGAATTTACCTCAATACCGTAATCAGTCCCACCAAGGCTAACCTTTAGATATTTCTTGGTGCTGCCTGTTGGTGTACCATCAACCAACATATCATTAGCATTGGCTGAGGCTAAGGTGATTAAATAATCAGGCAGGTTAGTTCCTTGGAAGTAAAAACCAGTCTTGGTAACACCAGAACCTTGATTTGCCATAAGGATAAAAGCATCAAGACTACCTTTGGTGGTATTATATTTATTCAACCACAAGCCACCAATGTAATCCACAGCTCCTACCTCAGTTACATCGAGCACAGCACCAAACACAGCAGCAGCAGATAGGTCAGGACTTCCACTCTTTGCTATGTAGGCATAAAGCCCATAATAACCACTAGACCCACCACCACTGA